>ERZ1036412.63-NODE-63-length-129377-cov-65.804395_pt1 | contig 129377 bp, 113 predicted proteins | sample MGYA00514218_ERZ1036412 | MGnify/ENA primary metagenome ERZ1036412 (study PRJEB33795, sample SAMN09464944) | human gut metagenome | host: Homo sapiens | place: USA: Stanford, California | collected 2016-11 | study: EMG produced TPA metagenomics assembly of the...
CTTGCGACAGCTTGTTTACTTTATCACATCTCTTTTTCTTTGTCAAGCACTTTTTCAAAGTTTTTCGAACTCTTCCGGATTTCGGAACTGTTCTTCTGATCTGTGATTGTCGGCTCTGTTCAAGCGACTTGGTTACTTTAACATGTTTGTTTTAAGTTGTCAAGCACTTTTTGGAATTTCTTTTTTTCTTTCAGAAATCTTTTTAAATTGTTTTTATCTTACAAACAATTATTCCCGACAGCTCATCTAATATAACACCGAAAAGCCACAATGTCAACAGTTAATTCCATAATTTGACAATCTTTTTATTTTCATGCCATATATGCCATAAAACAGGACTCTCTTCACTGCAAAATACTACATCATCCCCTTTAGATATTCCAACAATATCTTCGTCACAACCGAGTTCATTGTTTTTACAAATGCCAACCCAATAATTCTGGATCTCCCCGGTTCAAGAGGTCTGCTCTCTACATCATTGGCAAACGCCTTCATAACCAGCTTCTGTGAGATCGTCACTCCCAGCCCATTTTTCACAAATGCCATAATAAGCGTATCATCACGAAAACTGTAAGAAGTCTTTGGCTCCTTCCCACATCTTTCCAATAAATGCAAAATATCATTATCACATCCCGGAGTCTCTATAATGAAAGGATACTCCAACAGTTCTTCCAGTCTCACACTTTTCTTTTCTGCAAGAGGATGATTTTTCTGCATCACAGCACAGAGAGGATCCTCACATAATGGATAAAACTTCAGATTATCTGCAACGATCGAAGACAGAAATCCGCAGTCCACCTGCCCATGTATGATCCAGTCTCTGATCTCATCATAATTTCCATCAAAGATCTGCACCTCAACCTGTGGATAATTTCTGTTAAAATAATGGATCACTTCCGGCATCCACATTGCAGTTACACTGGAAAAGCTTCCTATTCTGAGTTTTCCTTCTATTTTATGATTAATATTAAAAGCAGCCTGTCTAAGTTTATCTTTCTGATTTGTCATCTCCTGTATATAAGGCATCAGCATTCTTCCATTATCCGTCAGAGTTACACCCTTTTTAGCTCTTGCAAATAACTGTACTCCCAGTTCCTCCTCAAATCCGGCCATCATTTGACTGATTCCCGATTGTGTATAGTTTAGCGCCTCTGCTGCTTTCGAAAAACTTCCAGTCTCACATACCTTCAAAAAAATTTCATATCTGTCTCTGATTTCCTTCATTTACGATCCTTACTTCTTGTCTGTTTTTATCCATTACTTTTTTTAATGTATACTAGCAAAAACATTCATTTTACTTATATGTTAACATATGTTATCGTACTTATGCAAACATAAATCATACAGGAGATTATCTATTATGGAAAGGAAATCAAATCATTTTTCAGGACAGCTCGGGTTTGTCCTTGCCGCAGCCGGCAGTGCTGTAGGAGTAGGCAATTTATGGAGATTCCCATATCTTGCAGCCAAAGATGGAGGCGGTCTGTTTTTAATCATTTATTTTATACTTGTACTTACATTTGGATTTACCCTGCTTACATCTGATATCGCAATCGGCCGCCGCACTCAGAAAAGTGCGATCGGTGCTTATGCTGAAATGAAGCCCAAGTGGAAATTCTTAGGCATTCTGACTTTTCTTGTACCTGTTCTTATTATGACTTATTACGCAGTGATCGGTGGATGGATCACCAAATATGCTGTAGTCTACCTGACAGGACAGGCAAAGGCTGCTGCAGCAGATGATTATTTTACTTCTTTTATCACATCCTCCACCTCACCTGTTATTTTTGCACTTATTTTCATGGGTGTAACTGCATTTATTGTATACAATGGTGTGCAGGATGGTATTGAAAAAGTATCCAAATGGATGATGCCAGTTCTTCTGGTACTCGTTGTCATCATCTCCATTTATTCCCTGACTCTGAAACATACAGATTCTTCCGGCCAGGTACATACCGGGATTCAGGGATTTCTTTATTACCTGACCCCAAATCTTGAGGGGCTTACTGTACAGCGATTTTTACAGATTTTACTGGATGCAATGAGTCAGCTGTTCTTCTCTCTCAGCGTGTCCATGGGAATCATGATCACCTACGGTTCTTATGTAAAACCTGATGTTGACTTAAACAAGGCTGTTAATCAGATTGAAATTTTTGACACAGGAGTGGCATTTCTTGCAGGTGCCATGATCATCCCTGCTGTATTCGTATTTTCCGGAACAGAAGGAATGGGAGCCGGTCCAAGCCTTATGTTTGTTTCTCTCCCAAAGGTCTTTGCAGCCATGGGAAAAGCAGGCATATTTGTAGGAATCCTCTTTTTCGTAACTGCTATTTTTGCAACACTGTCATCCTGCATCTCTGTGTTGGAATCCATCGTTGCAAACTGTATGGAAATCTTCCACACAGGCAGAAAAAAAACTGTTTCTGTTTTATCTGCAGTTTATCTTGCTGCTTCTGCGATCATTGCTTTGGGATACAGCATTTTCTATGTAGAAGTGGAACTGCCCAATGGCTCTACAGGACAGCTGCTTGATATTATGGATTACATCAGCAACAGTGTTATGATGCCATTTATCGCATTACTTTCCACCATCCTGATCGGATGGGTTATGACACCTGATTATGTCATTGATGAAATGGAACGAAACGGCAGCAGATTCCGCAGAAAAAAACTTTATCGAATCATGATCCGCTATGTTGCGCCGGTTATGATGTTTATCCTGTTTTTACAGTCAACAGGAGTTCTCTCATAAGCAAAAACTTAATATAACAAAAAAGGAATCTGTTTTCCTGGAAAAGTTTTGAAATAAACACCAGTAAAAACAGATTTCTTTTTTATTCAATCACTGACACTCATAAAAACAAATGAATTTATATGCCTGACCCCTGCAAAAATTCCTGCACTGCGCAAAGCGATCCCAGAATCTCTTCTGCGAGGGACTTCATCTCCTCCGTCACCTCCATCAGATCCGGCACCATGATCGGATGCATCCCTGCTGCATAAGCCGCCCTGATTCCATTATGAGAATCCTCAATCACATAACAATTCTCCGGTCTGGTTCCCAGTCGTCTGCAAGCCTCCAGAAAAATATCCGGTTCCGGCTTACTCCGTTCCACCATATCTCCCCCGATAATCTGATCAAAATATCCCAGCAGCCCGCCATCTGAAATCTCCGAACGCACCAGTGCCTCCCGGGTAGAACTGGCAAGCCCAATCTTAAATCCCCTCATCTTCAGATATTTCAAAAGCTCCTCAACCCCCGGCTTCTTTGCCAGTTTACCTCCGGAAGCATGACTGAAAAACACCTCTGCCATCTCCGCTTTATATTCCTCATACGGAAAATCTTCACCATAATGCTTCAGAAAAACCCCTTTACTTACAACACTATTTGTTCCCAGACACTCATGACATGCCGCCTCAACTCCTGCGATTCCATGACGTTCTGCCACTTCTTTCCACGCTTGAAGCACAAGAATCTCCGAATCAAAAATCACTCCATCCATATCAAATATCACTGTATCAATTCCACTCGCCATAACTTTTGATCCTTTCCTCTTTCTCTCTATCAGCAGACTTTCTCAGGCAAAAATATCTTTGACGACAGTCTGATCGACTTATTCAAACCATATATAAGCCAGTAGTCTGACAATCTATTTTTTCATAATATAACCAATCGCATCACGAATCTGCGACACATAAACCAAGTTGATTCCTTCCACTTTTCCAACAGAAGACCTACACACTTCTGGCAGCACAACTGTTCCAAATCCCAGTTTTTTCGCCTCCTGCACACGCTGGCCTGCCATATTCACTGCGCGGATTTCACCACTCAGGCCAACCTCGCCAAACACCATCACATTATCAGGAATCACAATATCCTTCGCACTGGAAACAATCGCCAGACAGATCCCAAGGTCAATTGCCGGCTCTGTCATCTTCATTCCCCCTGCAATATTGACATAAGCATCCGATGCAGCCAGACGGAGTCCGACTTTCTTCTCAAGCACAGCCATAAGGAGATTCACTCTGTTAAAATCAGTTCCCACCGCTGTCCGCCTCGGAATCCCGAAATTACTCTGGCACACAAGTGCCTGAATTTCAACCAGAATCGGCCGGGTTCCTTCCATAGAACACGCCACAACAGAACCCGACGCATCCTCCGGTCTGCCATTCAGCATATATTCCGACGGATTCTTCACCTCCTCAAGACCTGTATTACACATTTCAAAAACACCAATCTCATTCGTAGATCCAAAACGATTCTTCACCGCACGCAGGATACGATAAGAAGCATGCCGGTCGCCTTCAAAATAAAGCACCGTATCCACCATATGTTCCAGAACCCTCGGACCTGCCACATTTCCTTCTTTCGTCACATGACCTACAATAAAAATGGACACCCCCATCCCCTTTGCGATCTGCATAAGGATATTGGTAGATTCTCTCACCTGAGAGACACTTCCCGGTGCCGAACTTACATCTTCGTGAAACATAGTCTGAATGGAGTCGATCACAACCACATCCGGTTTTCTGCGCTCGATCACCTCACGTATCACTTCCAGGTTCGTCTCACATAAAAGCTGCATCTTATCCGTAAACTGCCCGATACGATTAGCTCTCAGCTTAATTTGTCTCAGAGATTCCTCACCTGAAATATAAAGAACCGAAACCTGCTTCTCTGCCAGATTCCTGCACACCTGTAAAAGCAGCGTTGATTTTCCGATTCCCGGATCTCCTCCCACTAAAACAAGGGAGCCGGGGACGATACCGCCGCCCAGCACCCTGTCAAGTTCACCAATCTGAGTTGTCTGCCGTTCATCTTCTGACAGGCTGATGTCTTTAAGGATCACCGGTTCCTGCCTTTTTTCTGATGATTTCATTGCTCCAGAAGAGGATGGCTTCTTTGTGGAAACTGTCTCTTCCACAAAGGTGTTCCAGGACTTGCATCCCGGGCACTGCCCCATCCATTTTGCGGATTCATATCCGCACTCCTGGCAAAAATATACCGTCTTTTTATTTTTCAGCATTTTACAATCTTTACTTCTACTCTTGCAGCATTGCCAAGTTCCACGCTAAAGGAAAGTTTACCGCCCAGGTTTGTTTTCATCTTACCTGTGCTTGCCTGCTCAATAAATACTTCATATTCTGTATCCGGCTCCATCTCCACTGTGATCTGTGCATCTTCCGGTCCCTCTACATGGAAATCCATCTGAGCTTCACTCTGTGTAAGATTAAATACTGCTGTTCCCGGAACTGATTCGTAAACGAACATTCCGTTTCTCTCGAGCTTGGTAATCTCCTTAAAAGTTTTTACTTTATACATATCGCCCTGATGCTGATAGTCTGATAATTTAGACTTCTGTGCAAGCTCATAGTCACCAAAGCTGATTGCTCCATTCTCTTCTGTACGGATTAATTCTTTTACTACTGCCATTTCCTATGTCCTCCTAAGACTCTTTTGTTTGCCGCTCCACCGGTTCATCTGCCGATGCCGTACAGTTTTTCACTATCTCTGTACTTTTCCGACATTTTATGTGCTTATTATATAATACATTCACTTTTTTGACCAGTATCTCACTGATTTTTTTATACTAATTTCACAATTTCTGTGAATCATGTGAGTCCTCTGCTTTAATTGTAAATATCTGTCTGCTCAGAGATTTCTACTGTTTTTTCACTTCAAATGCAATCTCGTTTTTATGAAGTTTCACCTGTACACTATCTCCACGTTTTACTCTGCCTTCCAGAATCTCGTTTGCAAGCGCATCTTCTATCTTACTCTGAATTGCACGACGCAGCGGTCTGGCACCATATTTATTATCAGAACCTTTTTCTGCAATAAAATCTTTCACAGCATTTGTCACTGTAAGATGAATTTCCATCTGTTCTGCACATCGTTTCTCCAGTGTTTTAAGAAGCAATGTCACAATTTTCCGGATATCTTCTTTATTCAGCACATGGAACACCATGATATCGTCAATTCGGTTCAGGAACTCCGGTTTGAAAATCCGGCGCACTTCTTCCATCACACCGCCTTTCATTCGTTCATAGTCTTTCTTCTCATCATTATCAGACATGAATCCCAGACGTTTCGGTTCCATGATTGCCTGTGCCCCTGCGTTGGAAGTCATAATAATAATCGTCTGTTTGAAGTCGACTTTTCTTCCCTGTGCATCTGTAATATGACCGTCATCCAGCACCTGTAAAAGTATATTAAACACATCCGGATGTGCCTTCTCAATCTCATCAAAAAGCAATACACTGTACGGATTTCTGCGGACCTTCTCACTGAGCTGGCCGCCTTCTTCATATCCTACATATCCCGGAGGAGAACCGATCAGCTTGGAGACACTGTGTTTCTCCATATATTCGGACATATCTACACGAATCATCGCCTGTTCACTTCCAAAGACAGCTTCTGCCAGAGCCTTGGAAAGTTCTGTCTTACCAACACCTGTAGGTCCAAGGAAAAGGAAAGAACCAATGGGACGGTTCGGATCTTTAAGTCCTACTCTTCCCCGTTTCACTGCCTGCGCAACAGCTTTCACTGCCTCATCCTGTCCGATCACACGTTTATGAAGTTCTTTCTCCAGACGAGCAAGACGTTTGGTTTCTCCCTCTGTCAGTTTCTGAAGAGGAATCTTTGTCCAGTCAGAAATCGTCTCTGCAACAGCAGCTTCATCTACAACAAGTTTCTTCCTCTTATTTCTACGTTCAGTCTTAATGCGGATTTTCTCCATTTCGGCTTCCACTTCATTTTGGCGTACCTGTGCTTTTTTTGCGCGTTCAATATCTGCAGTCTTAACTGCCTGTTCTTTCTCCTCACGAAGTTCATTCAGTTCCATTTCATATTGTTCCATTTCAGGTGCTGACTGATAACCCGCAAGCTGAACCTTTGATGCTGCTTCATCAATAATATCAATTGCCTTATCCGGAAGGAAACGGTCATTGATATATCTTTGTGACATTTTTACTGCTGCCTCAAGTGCCTCATCTTCAATCTTTACCCCATGATGTTTCTCATAATATGGACGCAGACCTTTAAGGATCTCAACAGTCTCCTCTGAAGATGGTTCTTCCACTGTCACAGGCTGGAATCTTCGTTCCAGTGCTGCGTCTTTTTCAATATATTTACGGTATTCCTCCAGAGTAGTCGCGCCGATAAGCTGAATCTCACCTCTGGAAAGAGAAGGTTTCAGGATATTAGAAGCATCCAGTGCTCCCTCCGCTCCACCTGCTCCGATGATGGTATGGATTTCATCAATGAACAGCAGAATTCCCTGATGTTCTTTTACTTCCTGGATCACATTCTTAATGCGTTCCTCAAATTCACCTCTGTATTTGCTTCCCGCAACCATGCCGGAAAGATCTAACACAACAAGACGCTTATCCTTCACTGTATCCGGAACCATTCCCATAACGATGCGCTGTGCAAGTCCCTCTACAATGGCAGTCTTACCTACTCCGGGTTCCCCTGTCAGACACGGATTATTCTTCGTACGTCTGCTCAGAATCTGAATCAGTCTGGTAATTTCTTTATCACGCCCTATCACAGGATCCAGTTTTCCCTCTGCTGCAAGCTGTGTCAGGTCACGACTGTACTGATCCAGCGTAGGGGTACTGGTCACTTTTTTGTTTCCCGCATTCCTTGCGTACTGAAATTCCTCTGCAATGGTATCATTGTCAAATCCCATAGCTGTCAGGATAGCCGCAAACAACTTCTGGATATTTACTCCCATTGTAAAAAGCAGTCTGGTCGCTACGCAGTCTGTCTCTTTCAGAAGCGAAAGCAACAGGTGCTCTGTTCCGCAAAGACATTCCATACTCTCAGCATCTTCCTCCGCCTGTTCAATGATCCTTCTTGCTCTCGGGCTGTACTGGGGATCTTTTGTTTCTGCTACCGCAGTATTGCCCTGAACCGGTGTAACCAGGCTGCTGATAAGTTCCCTGAGTTTTTCTTCTTCTACGTTAAATTCCTGCAGCACTTTTCCCGCAGTGCCTTCAGGTTCTTTCAAAAGACCTGCAAGAAGATGTTCTGTTCCGATATATCCATGTCCACAGGTTTTCGCAGTTGTCTTTGCCAATTTGAGGGCATTCTCTGCCTGTCTGGTAAATTGTCTCTCCATGTCCTCTCCTATCTGTTTTCATCATATTCGTCAAAAATCTCATCAATAAGCTGATGTACTTCCTCTCTGCTTACGCTCTTGCAACATCCTTTCGCAAGCGCCACCATGAGATTCTGTTTCAGTTCTTCCAATGCTTTCCGTTTATTTACATCAATAGAAATCACTGCACCACGTCTGCGGTCGATAGTGACAAATCCCTCCTGTCGCAACAGTGAATATGCTTTATTTACTGTATGCATATTTATCCCAACTGTATCTGCAAGCTGTCTCACTGATGGCAGTGTATCTCCCTCCTGCAGTCTTGACGTAGCAATCCCCATGATGATCTGATTGGTCAGTTGGATGTAAATGGCTTCATCACTGCTGAAATCTATTTCTATCATCATACGTTTTCTTCTCCTTTTTGTGTTACACATATCCTAGCACAAACCAACATTTTTTGCAACAGAAAGACGTATTGCTGTATTATTTTTCAAAACAAAAAGGAGTGTACTGCCATGTTCTCACACAGCATGCACACCCTTTATCTTCTTTCTGTCAACTGAATTTCATCTACATGACTTGATTATTTTAAGCCAATGATCTTATTGAGCTGTTCTCTGTTCAGAACAAGGTTAAAGCCTAATGGATTAACTGCATAAGCCATTGCCTTATCGATTAACAGCTCCGGAAGTTTTGCAAACGGTACTTTCGCAATACGCAGCTTCTGACCTTTTGTAAACTTCTCAAGTTCCATAACGTCTGTAAATACAGGCTGGAGAATTTCTTCTTTTTTATTTTTGAGATACGGAATATTGATCTTCTTAGGATCTTCAGGGTCTACATTCATAGCAACCAGATATTCGGATTTCTTCAGGTTTACGATCAGTTCTTCCTCAAGCTCACGAAGATTTCCATGCTGATCCTTCTCTACCGGACGGCGGAGTTCCTGCATAAAGTAAATGCCGGAAAGCTCCAGTGTAGGATTCAGAAGCGGTCTCTTAGCCGGCTCAATCTTGCTCATATCTGCCTGTTTTGCAATATCAGTAAGATCAATCTCAATCTTATCTTCACCATCTACCCATACAACTGTATTTACGCCAATTGCATAGAAAGTTCCATATAATCTGGGATAATCCTTCTTGGTAAATTTCATACCCATAAGAAGAACCTTTTCTTCCAGCATTTTTTTGCCGAATTCTTTGATTCCTTCTTCTGTGGAAAAAATCCATGCCTGGTCATTATAAGTCTCTTCGTCACATTTCACATATGGCAGTTTGGTAGCCTGTGAGTATGCAACAAATACTGTCTCTCTGTTCTGTAATTCCTTGATTGCTTCTTCTTTGCTGATTCCCATTATTTTATCCTCTCTGTCTCATTTCTTTTATGATCTTTTTCATTTCCTTATCAACACGATAAGACTCTGTGATCTTCTGTAGTGATTTCTTATATGTAAATTCATCCAGTTTGTGACCGTCCTGCAAGTATGTTAGCATCTCATCCGGAAATGCCGCAAAATATACAGATACTGCCCACGCCACTGCCATCTTTGCATAATATCCCTGCTGAGTGATACTCTCCAGACGTCTGATACTCTCTTTCAAATATTCACGCTTCACAAAATGTCCCAGAAGCATGACTGCCGCAAATCTTGCTTCATATTCTTTATTCGAAGTAAAATACGTTTCAATAAAATCCCAGTATTCTGTCTGGTATTTATCTGCATCTTTTAATATACTGCAAAAGCAATCGCATACTGCCCAGTTATTAATGTCCGGCACAAATTTTGCCACATATGTTAAGCGTTCTTTGCATTCCATTTTTGCATAAGCACTCACCAATCCACGAAGCATCGTTTCTTCATACCACTGGTCATCCGCCTGTTCAAACCATTCCTGCCAGTCCATACCAGAAAGCTGCTTTGCAAATTTTCGCAACACCGGAAGTCTGATTCCCATAACATTATCCACACCCGGCAGAAGATTGCTGTGAAAATCCCGATAACCGGTATCTTCATTCTCCTGCAGAAACTGGCGCACCATATGTGTCGTCACCTGAATCTCTTTCTGACTTTTCCTGTTCATAATATTTCTCCCATTACTGTGCATATGCTGAACAGTAACTTTCTCCTTGCTGTTTCTGCTACGTTACAATTCATCTCAATCTGTAACTTTGCTTTACAGCACTTTTCTATTTTATAACAGATTGCATGAAAAGTAAAGGAAATCACTCGTATTATTTATGCAAAATAATTTATGTGGATTCTATCGTTCTTTCAAAAAATATTACATCGAGATCATTTTGGACAGAAGAAGTATCTGCCAACCATAAAACAGGAGACAAGAATGGGACTTTTATCCCAGCCTTGTCTCCTGTTTATTTTTAAACATCAATATTTTTTATGCTTCATCAATTGCTTTTCCAATATCATGGCGCATATATTTATTTGCGAATGTAATCCACTCTGTAGCTTCATATGCATTCTTTCTTGCTTCTTTTAAATCTTTGCCTGTCGCAGTAATTCCCAGAACACGGCCACCATTAGTAACAATCTGACCGTCTTTCAGTTTGGTTCCTGCGTGGAAGCAGTAATATCCGTCTTTACCTTTGAAGTTCTCAAAGCCGTACATTGGGATACCTTTTTCATATTTTACAGGATATCCATCACTTGCAAGGACTACACATACTGCCGCATTATCCTCAAACTGAAGATCTATCTGATCCAGAGTTCCGTTTACACAGGCTTCCATCACTTCGATGATATCGTTCTTCATACGAGGAAGAACAACCTGCGCTTCCGGATCGCCAAAACGGGCATTATACTCCAGAACCTTCGGACCATCCGGTGTAAGCATAAGACCAAAGAAAATGATTCCCTTAAATGGGCGTCCTTCTGCAGCCATTGCATCTACTGTCGGCTGATATACATATTTCCTGCAGAATTCATCTACTTCTTCTGTATAGAACGGACTTGGGGAGAAAGTTCCCATTCCGCCAGTATTCAATCCCTGATCACCGTCCTGAGCACGTTTGTGATCCTGTGCGGATGTCATTGTACGGATAGTTTTTCCATCTACAAATGATAACACAGAGACTTCACGTCCTGTCATAAATTCTTCAATGACCATAGTATTTCCGGCATTTCCGAATTTCTTATCTTCCATGATCTCTTTTACGCCGTCTTCTGCCTCTTTCAAATCCTTGCAGATCAGCACTCCCTTGCCGAGTGCAAGACCATCTGCTTTCAGAACAATTGGAAATCTGGCTTCTGTGCGGAGATATTCCAGTGCTTTCTCAGGATCATCAAAATTCTCATATGCCGCTGTGGGAATATTGTATTTTTTCATCAGATCTTTTGAGAAGGCTTTGGAGCCTTCAAGGATAGCTGCATTCTTTCTCGGGCCAAAGACTTTCAGACCACGTGCTTCAAATACATCTACCACACCGCCAACCAGAGGATCATCCATACCGATAATGGTAAGATCGATTGCTTTCTCCTGAGCAAAATCAGCAAGTTTCTCAAACTCCATAGCACCGATATCTACACATTCTGCAAGTTCTGCAATCCCTGCATTTCCAGGTGCACAATAAATTTTATCCACTTTCGGACTCTTTGAAACACTCCATGCAATGGCATGTTCTCTTCCACCGCTGCCTACGATCAAGACTTTCATTTTATTTTTGCTCCTTTATCTACTCTTCTGTATCAAATTCCTCTGTTTCTACTCTTCCATCCACCACTTTCACTTTGTCATTGGCAATAAGATTGATAGCTTTCGGAAGAATCTTCCACTCCGCTTTCTCCATAACACGTCTCTGAAGAACTTCCGGGGTATCATCAGATTTAATCTTTACGGCCTTCTGAAGAATGATCGGACCTGTATCTGTACCTGTGTCAACAAAATGTACGGTCGCACCTGTCACACGTACGCCTCTTTCCAGAGCTTTCTCATGTACATGCAATCCATAATAGCCCACTCCACAGAAAGACGGAATCAGTGACGGGTGGATATTGATGATCTTATTTGGATACGCTTCCACGATCATTGGAGGAATAGCCACAAGAAATCCTGCTAGAACAATAAGCTCTACTCCACTTTCTTTCAGCTTCGCAAGAAGTGCCCTGTGAAATTCTTCTCTGTTCTCAAACTGTTTTGGGGAAATACATACAGCTTCTATGTTGTGATTCTTTGCTCTCTCTAGCGCATAAGCCTTCGGATTATTGCTGATAACCAGAGAAACTTCTGCATTTGTAATCTTTCCACAGTCAATGGCATCCAGGATAGCCTGCAGATTCGTGCCGCCTCCTGAAACCAGTACACCGACTTTTAACATAAAGTCACTCCCTTTTCACCATCTTCGATACGTCCTACTACGTACGGAGTGTCACCTGCCGCTTTGATCGCTTCCATTGTTTTGTCCACATCTGCTGCATCTACAGCAAGGATCATTCCAAGTCCCATGTTATAAGTATTGTACATCATCTGTTCATCAATATTGCCTTTTTCAGCAAGAAGTTTGAAGATTGGAAGTACCGGATAGCTGTTCTTTTCCACAACTGCACGTGTTCCCTCTTTAAGCATACGCGGAATATTTTCATAAAAACCGCCGCCTGTGATATGACTGCATGCGTGCACACGAACTCCGGCATTTTTAATGCTCTTTAATGCTTTTACATAGATTCTGGTTGGTGCCAGAAGTGCTTCACCAAGTGTTGTTCCAAGTTCTTCATAATAAGTATCAAGAGATTCCTTTGTCATATCAAAAACTTTACGGACAAGAGAAAATCCGTTACTGTGAACACCTGTGGATGCCATACCGATCAAAACATCTCCTGCTTTCAGTTCTTCACCTGTGATCATCTCTTTTTTATCGCAGACACCTACTGCGAAACCAGCCAGGTCATATTCGTCTTCCGGCATCAGTCCCGGATGCTCTGCTGTCTCACCACCGATCAGAGCTGCATCTGACTGCACACAGCCTTCTGCAACGCCGCCTACGATAGCTGCAATCTTTTCCGGATAATTCTTACCACATGCAATATAATCAAGGAAGAATAATGGTTCTCCGCCTGCACATGCAATATCATTGACACACATGGCAACTGCATCAATGCCAATGGTGTCATGCTTGTCCATAACCATAGCAAGTTTTACTTTAGTTCCACATCCATCTGTACCTGATAATAATACCGGTTCTTCCATTTCTTTGATCTTAGCAAGAGAAAAGGCACCGGAAAATCCTCCCAGTCCTCCCAGCACTTCTTCACGCATGGTTCTCTTTACATGCTCTTTCATCAGCTCTACTGATTTATATCCTGCTTCAATATCTACTCCAGCGGTCTTGTAATCCATGATAATCCTCCGTTTTTACCCCTGATCCTGTTTATGGACCTGAGTTATCTTAGTAATTTTTATATCCGACTTCCTGTAATCTTGCGTCTTTTGCTTCCACCTGTTCTTTTAATTCCTGGCTGTAAGCCTTTAATTTTGCAAGAAGTTCCTCATCTGATGTTGCAAGTATCTTAGCTGCCAGAAGTCCTGCGTTTGCGCCTCCGTTGATAGCGACTGTTGCAACCGGGATTCCTGACGGCATCTGTACGATAGAATAAAGGGAATCTCTTCCTCCCAGAGAAGTGGTGTGCATAGGAATTCCGATAACCGGCATCGGGAAGATTGCTGCGCACATTCCCGGCAGATGAGCTGCCATTCCTGCACCTGCAATGATTACTTTAAAGCCTTTTTCCTCTGCTGTTTTTGCATATTCAAAAAAGACATCCGGTTCCCTGTGTGCGGAAATGATCTTTATCTCGTAATCAATTCCCAGTTTCTCCAGAATGTCTGCTGCTTTGCTCATGATCGGCATATCTGAGTCGCTGCCCATCACAATTCCTACTTTTGCCATGATTATTCTCCTTTTCTTCTCAAGTATTCTCAGACAGACCAGATTTTATCTGTCCGGGACTTTGTTTTTATTTTATTGATAAAAAAAGTACGGTCAGAAAAGATTTTATCAAAACCCTCTCTAACCGTAGATTCTACTAAGATTCCCTTTTTCTGTCAATAAAATTAATGCAAAGAAATATTTTAACGAACTAATAAATTTTTTTGTATTCCGAACTTAATAGGAAAATGCCTTTATTCCCCAAACGGCTCGTTCAGAGCTTCCGTACCCGGAAGGACAAATCTTCCATCTTCAATAATAGAGATCATATCCCCCTCATCATCAATCGTACGGATGCTTCCCAGTTCGTCATATGGGATCGTAATATCTGTGTGACATCCATAATAAGCAAGGCTGACGTCTTCTTTTCGCATCTCGGAAATCTCATTGTCCCTTGCGATGATCTCTTTACCATCCGGATTATAGACCGGAGTATCTTCTGACCAACTGTAACAGGTATCACCAACTGCAAAATGCGGTCCCATTTTCTCCGCGATCAGAATCGGAAGTTTGTCTGCGATATTATATTTCTGCGCTGCCACATAAGCTGTTGTATTAGTTCCGATTGCAAATTCTCCCATTGCAAGTTTCGGATGATGGAACAGAATATTATCTTCAATATATTTACGGTTCTCTTCCTCTGTCTCAAAATTAGAACAGCTGTAATCGATCACCTGTCCGCAGTCAAACACAAGCTTCAGGTCACAAAACTGCAGTCCGTTAAGATATACTTTTGAAACATGAAGCATTCCGCCTGTTCCTGCAAGCACCGGTGAAGTAAATACTTCACCCAGAGGAATATTTACATCTGCCACACAGTTCTCAAAATTTGTCTGTGTTTTCGCATCTGTTAATGTATGAAGATGAATGAGCAGATCTGTCTCATTCTCTCCCTTTCCCTTGATTTCCACCCATTCACAGGTATCAAGAGTATCTATGATCGTCTGCTGGATCTTCTGATATTTCTTATAATCCAATGTATTGATCTTTACGATCTCGCGGAAAATTTCCGGAAAATCCTCCCCGATCTCAGGTATCGGATAAGCAATGATCGTAAAACTTCTTTCCTCACCTTTGATATAACGATTTGTGATTTGACCGGATTCATTGTCCAGTTCCAGCTGAAGCTTCTGCTGTGCTTCTGTAAACGCCCAGCTTTCCGGTTTACTTACCGGTGAAAACGGCTTCTCTCCAAATGTCTCGATCACAGCCGGTCCGCCATGTACATCTGCCAGATCTGCATATTCATCATAAGAAGTCTGCATGGCACGAAGTTTACGCTTTACAAAATCCGGATTCAGAAACAGCGCACTGTCCTGTCTGTGGTCATAATCAAACTGCGGATTTGCAATTCCTCCTGTAAATCCATTTCTGAACTGATTCCGTCTGTTCACCGCATGAAGTGCATGGCGGTAAATAACCGTCTGCAGCCCCATCTCCCGGAACTGAAGAACAGCCGCTTTTACCATACGCTCAAAGCCAAGATGATAACGTATATTAACCGTTTTCTTCTTTGTAATATCTTTTCTTCCTGTGATGAATCCCATCCGATAGCCTTCTGTATAAGTACGTGCCATCTCATCAATTTCCCTCTGGGAAAGTGAATTCATAAATTCTGCTGTTTTCAGTTCATTTTCCGATACATATTCGCCGGACTGATACAGATAACTCAGATCGCTCAGATCAGAATCCATGATCATTTCAACCACAAAATTATTCTCAGGATCAATCGCCTCTCTGATCCGATTTTCCACCATATCCTGGCAGTAGTCATTCACATAGGAAACGAGAATTTCTTTCACCTGTTTCTCAGCAGGAATTTCTTCCTGCGTAAATGCAGAATAGATTTCCAGAAACAATTCAAGTACAACCGTAAGATCCCATGCTTTTTTTTCAAACGCATAAGCAATCGTGCCATGAAGCTCTGTATAAAGAAAGGTAAATACTTTTCCGTATTCTCCCAGCATTTTCTGTGCATATGCAGGATTTCCATAAGAATTTTCATAATTTTCGGGCAGAATATCCTGATATAATTCATGATTCTGTTCCTGAAGTTCTTCAAGATTTTTCCCCGCAATTCCATGGTCCATCACATGAATCACCTGCTGTAAAAACATTGCTTCCTTTGTAAAAAAATCGCAGTACGGTTCTTCTGCCATTTTCTCGTCCGGTATCTGAGCGATTCTTTCTTTCGCCAGTTCATACCGTTCCATAACCCATTCGTCCAAACTATATTTCTCCTTTTTCTATCAGACTTCCCTGTTAATCAGCCGGAAATTCCCATCAGAAAGATTCCCAGCCATCCGATCATTATGATTCCGTTTGCAATAGAGCCGATCATACCTGCTTTGTGTGTCCGGTTTTCTTCTGAAAAGCTTTTCAGTCCCATCGCAAATCCATATACAGACAGAAGCATTGCGCAAAGACTGATCCCGCCTACAATATATCCGTATTGTCCCTGCAAAAAAAATGCCAGCAAAACTGCAGTCACAAATAAAACCAGTGAAACAGCCGCCAGCACTGCTGACAGTTTTCCCTGCTGTGCCTCTCTTTTCTTTGCAAACGCATATCTATATCTTTTTGCCATAAATTTTTCTCCTCAGGTGATCGCAGATAAAAAAAAGCAGATATCCAAGAGCCGCCCCTGCTGTATTCAATATCATATCATCTACGTCAAAGCACCCAACCTTTGTAATAAGCTGGATGACCTCTACCGTAACACTAAGCCCAAATCCTGCCAGTACGATCAGCCATCCGCTTCTCATTTTGTCCAGAATAACCGGCAGTATAAATCCAAATGGAAGAAAACCAATTACATTTCCAAAAAGATTTGTAACTACCGCCATAAGTCCAAGCTGTTTCCTGTATACCCAGAAACGCCTTATCTCAACAAACGGTATCAGATTATATCTGTACTGTCTTTCTTCCATTGCTGCTCTTCCGTATTCTTCTGAAAAGAACAGAAAATAAATCAGTGCCAGAACATACAGGATAAACAAAATGGTTCCCAGTGTCCGTATGATATGCTTCGTTTCTTTTTTCAATGTTTTCTCCTGTTTCTGAAGCCTTTTATATCAATATCTCTGATTTCTTTTTCAGCAGTCTTGCACCGTTTACGATCATCATGATCCCTGTTACGATTCCCGTTGCCAGTACAATGATCCCGACTGTCAGACTGCAGGCTCCTGTGGAAGACATGGTTTTATAAATTTTTTCGTTCATAATCGTCCTCATCAGTATCATGATCTGCTTTCGCAGATCATGATATCTTATTTATAAATCGCTGTTACCTGTATTTGCTTATTTTGCACCGTACTGCTCATAATATGCGTCGATTGCGGCTTTCAATGTATCGTCAATGATTACTTTTCCTTTATATTCTTTATTATAAAGATGTTCAATGACCTCTCTCATTGTAACAATCGCATTTGTTTCAAACCCATAAAGGTCATGGACTTCGTCAAGGGCACACTTCACGCCGCCTTTTCCGACTTCCATGCGGTCCAGAGAAACCATAAGACCGACGATTTCCACATCAGCCGCACCTTTTACCTTCGGTACTGTCTCTTCCATGGATTTACCGGATGTTGTTACATCTTCGATCATCACTACACGATCGCCGTCTTTTAATTTACTTCCGAGGAAGCTTCCCTTATCTGCACCATGGTCTTTTTCTTCCTTACGGTCTGAACAGTAGCGGATTTCTTTTCCATATAATTCGCTGAATGCAATTGCAGTTACAACACTTAACGGGATTCCCTTATATGCAGGTCCGAAAAGCACATCGAAATCATCGCCATATTTATCATGAATGGCATGTGCGTAGTACTCACCCAGTTTCTTTAACTGAGAACCTGTCACATATCCGCCTGCATTCATAAAAAACGGGGACTTTCTTCCGCTTTTAAGGGTGAATTCTCCGAATTTCAGAACTTCACTGTCTACCATAAATTCAATAAATTCCTGTTTATACTGTTCCATCTTATGTTATGCCTCCTGTATCTGTTTTATTTTACAATACCAACCATCTCTTTTACGGAATTGAATCCATTCTTCTTCATGTACGCTTCAATTCCATCGATCACTTCCAGTGTCACTGCCGGATTGTGGAAATTTGCCGTACCCACAGATACTGCGCTGGCTCCTGCAAGAATAAACTCAATTGCATCCTCTGCGCAGGAAATTCCGCCCATTCCGATAATCGGGATATTGACTGCCTGTGCAACCTGATAAACCATACGGACAGCAATCGGTTTCACGATCGGTCCGGAAACACCACCGGTTTTATTTGCAAGCGCAAAAGTCTTCCTGTTGATATCAATCTTCATTCCTGTCAGTGTATTGATCAGGGATACCGCATCTGCACCGCCTGCTTCCGCACCTTTTGCAATCTCTGTGATATCTGTGACATTCGGTGTTAACTTCATGATCACAGGCTGTTTTGCAATCTTTTTGATCTGAGCGGTAAGTTCCTCTACATGATGTGCATCCTGACCAAATGCAAGGAATCCTGCGTTTACATTCGGGCAGGAAATATTAATCTCCATCATATCAATTGGCTGATCTGCCAAACGTTCCACCACTGCCAGATATTCTTCCGGCGCATGACCGCATACATTTACAATGATCTTTGTATCATACTGTTTCAAAAAAGGAATATCCCTCTCACAGAAAAGATCGATACCAGGATTCTGCAGACCAATCGCATTCATCATGCCTCCGTAAACTTCAGCCACACGCGGAGTCGGATTTCCGGCCCACGGGACATTGGCTACGCCCTTGGTTGTCACTGCTCCCAGCTTATTAATATCTACATAATCAGCAAATTCTGCTCCTGAACCAAAGGTTCCGGATGCCACTGTTACCGGATTTTTCCACTCTACGCCGGCAATATTTACACTCATATCCATCAGATTTCCACCTCCGTAGAAAGAAATACCGGGCCATCCTTGCAGATTCTCTTATTATTCACATTGCTATGTGCATCTTTTTCTCTGGATTTGCACACACAGGCAAGGCAGGCACCGATTCCGCATGCCATACGTTCCTCCAGGGAAATATAACATTCAATCCCATTTTCTTCGGCATATTTCTTGATTGCACGAAGCATCGGAGTTGGTCCGCAGGCATAGATCACGTCCGCTTCCAGAGCATTCTCTCTGATAGCATCCATAACATTGCCTTTTGTTCCCACACTGCCATCCTCTGTGGCAATATAAAGTGTTCCCGCCGCCTCAAATTCCTCTCTGAGGAACGTATGACAGTCCCTGTATCCTGCAATGATCTGTTTTTTCTCACATTTCATCTGCTTTGCAAGTTCCAGGATCGGAGGAACACCGATTCCACCACCCATAAGGAAAACTTTTTTCCCCTCAGCCTTCTCTACAGGAAAACCATTTCCCAGAGGTCCCAGTACCGGAATGGTATCTCCGGCTTTCATCTGTGAAAATTCATCGGTTCCGGTTCCCTGTCCGGTCACTCTGTAAACCAGATGAAGACGGCCATTTTCTTTGTCAATCTCACAAAGACTGATCGGTCTGGGAAGAATTTTGGATTTATCATTTGTATAAAGAGATACAAACTGTCCTGGTTTCGCATCTGCTGCAATTCTGTCAGTCTGGATCCACATACTGTAAATGCCTGCACCAATGCTCTCCTGACTTACAACAGTGCAGATTTCTCTTGTCTTTTCGCTCATTTCATGCCTCCTAGCGATTGTTTAAAGCAGTACTGATGTCTTCGATCATATCTTTTACCGCCTGGCGGGATGCATCTGCATAATTTAATTCACCAAAGGAAGCATATTTTTCCTGTTTGTAAGCTGCAATGATTCCTCTGGAGGAATTGACGATCGCACCAAGTCCGTCTTCATTAAAGAAATGAACAAGATCGGCACCTTTTCCGCCCTGTGCACCATATCCCGGTACCAGGATGAAGGTTTTCGGCATGATCTTACGGAGAGTTTTTCCCATTTCCGGATAGGTTGCACCTACTACAGCACCTACATAGCTGTATTCATTTCCCATATGTGATTCTCCCCACTGGGCAACCTTCTCTCCAACCCACTCATAAAGCGGACGTCCGTCAATGATTCTGTCCTGAAACTCTCCGCTGGACGGATTGGATGTTTTTACGAGTACAAAAAGCCCTTTGTTCTCTTCTTTACATACATCGATAAACGGGTTGACACTGTCAGATCCCATATATGGATTGATTGTCGCAAAATCTTCGTCAAAACCTGCGATCCTGTTACTTCCCACCTGAACTTTACCCAGATGTCCGACTGCATATGCAGCAGATGTGGAACCAATGTCACCTCGTTTGATATCTCCAATAACTACCAGACCTTTTTCTTTGCAATAATCAATGGTGTTCTTATATGCCATTAAGCCCGGAATACCAAACTGCTCATACATTGCGATCTGTGGTTTCACTGCAGGGATCAGATCGCTGATCGCATCAACGATTCCTTTATTATACTGCCAGATAGCTTCTGCTACTCCCTCTAATGTTTCCCCCAGTTCAGAAAAAGCTTTCTTCTGAATATGCTGCGGGATATAGTTGAGCATCGGATCCAGTCCTACTACGATAGGAGCGTTTGTTTTTTTAATGTTTTCAATAAGTTTGTTGATCATGAGTCTTTCCTCCTGAATATTGATATGGTATTTTTATGCATTCTGGTATACAACTTTTCCATCACAGATTGTATAGAGAATTTTTCCCTTTACTTTCCATCCGTCAAATGGTGTGTTGCGTCCTTTGGAAGCAAATTCATTTTTATCTATTTTATATTCGTGATCAATGTCTGCAATGACAATGTCTGCCGGATGTCCCTTCTGAAGTGTACCTCTGTCACTTCCCAGAATCTGTGCTGGGTTCCAGCTCATTTTCTCAATAAGCTGTGAGATTGTAAGAATTCCAGTTTCTACAAGTGCAGTATAAGACAATGCAAAGCTTGTCTCAATTCCCACAATGCCAAAAGCCGCATTCCGGATAGAGCCTGTCTTCTCCGGCACTGCATGAGGTGCATGATCTGTACTGATCACTTTAAAGGAACCATCCTTCAGTCCTCGGATCAGTGCATCTACATCTTTCTTCGTACGAAGAGGAGGGTTCATCTTATAGTTTGGATCATCACATTTAATATCATCGGAAGTGAGGATAAAATGATGCGGGCAAACCTCTGCTGTGATATTGTCCAATCCCTCTTCCTTCACAATCTCCATCATCTTCGCAACACCTTCTGTGGAACAATGGCACAGATGCAGTCTTGCCCCTGTCTCTCTGGCAAGAAGAATATCTCTCGCTGCGATCACATCCTCAACTGCATTGCAGATACCTGGCAGACCAAGTCTCCGCGCATTCTCATCCTCATTCATACATCCATCACCGCGCAGATCAATATCCTCACAGTGAGCAAAAATCGGAACATTGAATTTCTCTGCCACTTCCATAGCTTCTTTGCAAAGTCTGGTATTCATAACAGATTTGCCGTCTTCAGATAATGCCGGGATTCCCGCTTTTACCATTCCTTCGATATCAGAAAGTTCCTGTCCCTTCTCCCCCTGCGTAATGGCACCTGCTTGGAGCACATGAATGCCGGCAAGCTGTTTTGCCTTATTATGCACATAATTTACACGATCCGGACTGTCAATTACCGGTGTTGTATTCGGCATTGCAACAACCGTTGTCACACCACCTCTTGCAGCAGCCCGGGAACCTGTCTCTATATCCTCTTTCTGTGTCTGTCCCGGATCTCTGAAATGAACGTGAAGATCGATCAGTCCCGGCATTACCAGACATCCCTTCGCATCTATTACTTTGTCGCTTTTATCTTTTATTTTAAGTTTCTCACCGATCTCGGTGATCACGCCATCTTCCAGATAAATATCGCCTTTTTTATCAGTGTCAGTAGCCGCATCTACGATACGTCCTCCCTGAATCAGAATACCCATGCAATTCTCTCCCTTCGTTGTCGTTTGACAATAACTTTCTGATATACATAATACACGAAACTTCTTCTTTTATAAAGCCTTTTTTTACTGATGTGCAGTCTTTTTTGCTTGACAATTCAAAATGCGGGAGATATAATCAGTTCATATCTGGATTATTTAATGTATAGTCACTGGTTTTTAGAGATTATATAACAGTATATAATCTGTAAAATCTGGTGATTTTTTTATTTGCCAGAAACTATATAATTTTTTTATTTTTTATGGAGGTAACAACATGAACAAGGGAACTGTAAAATGGTTCAACGCAGAAAAAGGTTACGGATTTATCACTGGTGAAGACGGTGCAGACGTATTTGTACATTTCTCCGCTATCAATGGTGAAGGATTCAAATCCCTTGAAGAAGGACAGGCTGTAACATACGACTTAACAGAAGGTGCTCGTGGTATGCAGGCTGCAAACGTTACAAAATTATAATTTATAATTTTTGTTAACGCGAGAGGATTGAATTCCGCACTTTTCTATACGGATTAAACCTCAAAAAAATCCCCGGATTATCCGGGGATTTTTTATTGCTTTTCTTCTGTGAATCCATCAGAGATTCAATTTCTATTTAGCATCTGCGCTGTCTGCATCCGTTGTTGAATCTGCTGTTTCTGCAGCTTTATCGTCTGCTACATTTGTATCATCTGCTTCTTCAGATTTATCTGCGGTTTCCGTTTCAGAATCATCTGCGGTTGTGTCTGCTGCATCAGCATCTTCACTGTCTGTATCAGTGGAAGCTGTTGTATCTTCTTCCTCCGCTGTATCTGCATCAGTGCTGTCTGTACCATCGGATGCATCTGTTGACAGATTCGAAATGTAATTGTCAAGTGCAGTAGTATCCATTACTGTATTCTGAACCACATTCTCTTTGGCTCCTGTCACTTTTACATATGCAGAATAACCAATCCATGCAACAATCACAACACAAATGAATGCCCAGGCAAACATTTCCAGTCCAAAAAGTACTTTTTCTTTTCTGTCTGTTTTGTTATGCAGTCCTTTTCTGGCCTTATAAGCATCGACTTTCTTCTGGCTCATGATAGATCTCCTTTGCATCAATATTTCGTATTTTCTGATTATAGCACACTTTACTGCAAAAGAAAACAATTAGTTTATACTGCAACGATCACTCCGCCGTCATTTGCATACATAGAACTTACACCCGCTGTATCAAGGACTACGATCTTTGCAAGTTTCATTCTCTCTTCAAAAGCCTCTTTGAGCACCTGTGCTCTTGCCGGACAATTGCAGTGACTGATGGCAAGAACCTTCTCTGCACTGTCCGGAGTTTTCTCGATTACCTGCTCTACAAGCTTGATCAGAGCACGATTCATGCCTCTTGCCTGATCCAGCTGGCAGATATTTCCATCATCCGTAGAACCCATGACCGGTTTGATTTTCAATGCACTGGCCACTAACGCTTTCACTTTGCTCAGACGGCCGTTCTTTCTCAAAGTATCAAGATTCTCAAGTATAAAAAATGTATGCTGTCCTTCAATATAATGTTCCACAGTTGAAACAACTTCTTCAAAACTCATCCCTGCTTCTTCGCATTCCTGTATCTTCATTCCGATCAGGCTTTCCCCGATGGATGCGGAACGTGAATTAAACACATGTATTTTTTTATCCGGATGGTCTTCCATAATAAGATCTCTGCCAAGTAACGCACTGTTATAGGAACCACTCAGCTCAGAAGACAAAGTCACTGCATAAATATGCTCAGCCTCGCAGTCATATGCTCTCATATATCTCTCAGGTGACGGGCAGGCTGATTTCGGACATTCCGGGCAGGCTGCCACTTTATTAATAAACTCTGCCTGATCAAATGTTTCATCATCTATGATCTGTTCAGCTCCTACCATCAGCGTCAGTGGAATGGATTCAAAACATTCATCTTTCTTCCATTCGTCCAAAAGTTCTCCACAACTATCTATGATAATCTTATATCTCAATTATATCGTCCTCTTTTCCATTATATGTAGTATTCAATACCAGATATATCTTATCACACCGCTTTACGTTTGAAAAGACTTTTTAATAAAAACACTGTTCTTTTTTTCAAAAGTGCTTTATAATAAAAAGACGCTTCCCGCAAAGTGCAGGAAGCGCTGCCTGATCCACAAAATATGTTCAGAAATATGCAGCAATCCAGAAGTCTTTTTTTAATTCTGAACAGCTGTAAATCATGTTATCAGAGAGGTGTTGTATGCTTGCTTTAAAAATTACTGATGTAAAAGATTTTATGAATAAACTCCTGATCGGTGAGGTATTTGACCGTTTTTCTCTTGTCGAGGCATCTGTGACAACCTTCAACACTTTTACCATAAACGGAAAACTTCATTACGATTTCTTTGATACTGACACAAAGGCTGCTTTTGAGGAGAATTCCACAGAATATTCCCTGTGGCATGATGTAAAACCTTATTGTTTTTCTATCATACGCGGCAGACGCACACCTTTGAATTTCAGGATTGTATTTGAACTTTCTCATGATCAGACACAGTCGTTGTTAAAAAATGAACAGCATATTGCAGATATTCCTGTGCAAAGCTTTTATCTGAATATCCGGTACAAGAACCAGTCCCTTTTATGTACAACAGGTGTTTCTTATACTTCATTCAGTCCGGATAAACGTCTGGAACATCTCTGGGATGATTCCATGACTGTTTTTCTCTCCAGTCATCACATTCCCTGTGAGAAATTATGAGTAGATTCTGTTATCAGTCTTTATCCGAATAACGCAGATAATAGACCAGAATATCTATAAACTCACTGTTCGTCGGTTTATCTGCCATTGTACACCCTGCCATTTCTTCCAGTGTATCCTTATGATTCATCCAACATAAGTTTACCAGTGTTCTTATGTTGTGTTCTACATTAGACGGCGTTGATTTATATTTTCTTGCAATGACCGGATAAATATCTTTGGTGACTTTTACCGGTCGCTCATAAATTTTCTGTGCCATTTCTACTGCATCCACAACATAATAATATCCTTTATACTTTGATGTTGCACCCAATTTTCTAATAACTCCATAAACTGCACTCATACATCGTTCCTCCTGTAACTTCCATAATCTGTGTTTTTACAGATTTGGATATCTCATTTATTTACACACATTTCTCTATAAGTAAATGAAAGTCACGATATTGGCTGCCCGGAAGCACCATTGCAGTCACTATTCTCTGTAACCCGTTATATCTTCTGCGGATTCGGCATATTCATTAAAATATCGGCAACTTAATAATAGGAATTCATAAGACATTTGTCAATACCAATGTAATTGTTTTCCACAAAAATAAGGAGCAAAAATTATTCTCTGCTCCTTATTTGATATTCTGCTATTCTGACAGGCGTATCTGTCCTCTCATTGATCTGCCGGCAAATTGCCTGCTTTCTATCTTATTTTGCAATCATCAGCAAAATTTCATTGCTTCTCTGAACAAATCTGGTCATTTCGTCCGGTGAAAGCTGTTTATGGCTCATCATCGCAAGGTCATACAACTGTTCACAGATAAGCGGAGCCTTGTCAGATTCCTGATTCTCTGCCAGATATTTAACCAATGGATGATTCGCATTCAGAACCAGTGTTTCCTGTCCGCCAAACATATTCGGATCCATTCCATACATATTATACATCTTCATCATATCCTGCATACGGCGGCTCTCTTCGGAAAGAGTCATCATTGCTGATACATTTTCATTTTTCAGATTCTCAACATGTACTTCCAGTTTATCTTTATTAAGGCTCTTGCGGAAAAGTTCTGTCAGTGCTTTGACAGTTTCTTCATCGGCAGTACCCTCACCCTTCATTTCTTCGGTCAGATCCGCATCAATACGCTTAAACTGTACTTCCTGATGTTTCTGCTCAAGACTGGAAATAAATGCACTGTCAATATTATGCTTCAGGATAACGGCATCTTTTCCTGCTTCCTTAAACATATTGATATACTGACTCTGCTGAACTTCATCAGTTACATAGAAAATTACTGTCTTCTCAGGTTCTTTCGCTTCCGCATTGTCTTTGTTTTCAGACTCTGCTGCATCTTCTTTCTTTTCTTCTGTCTGAGCCTCAGTTTCTTCTGTTTCTTTTTTATTCTCTTCAACGCAGTCCTTTAATGTGAGATATTTGCCATCAAGATTCTTAAAGAGTACATAATCTCCCATTTTCTCTGCAAATTTAGCATCTTTAATACAGCCATATTTAATAAACGGGCTGATATCATCCCAGTATTTCTCATAAGATTCTCTGTCAGTCTTGCACATTCCGGTAAGCTTATCTGCCACTTTTTTGGAAATGTATTCAGAAATCTTCTGTACAAATCCGTCATTCTGCAATGCACTTCGTGACACGTTCAATGGAAGATCCGGACAATCGATCACACCTTTCAGAAGAAGCAGGAATTCAGGAATTACTTCCTTGATATTATCTGCGATAAATACCTGATTGTTATAAAGTTTGATCGTTCCTTCAATGGAATCATACTCTGTATTGATCTTCGGGAAGTACAGGATACCTTTTAAATTAAACGGATAATCCATATTCAGATGTATCCAGAATAACGGTTCCTTATAATCCATAAATACTTTGCGGTAAAATTCCTTGTATTCATCATCTGTACATTCATTCGGATGCTTCATCCAGAGAGGATTAATATCACTGATGGAAACCGGACGTTTATTGATCTTTACTTTATCCTTTGCAGGAGAAATTTCAACAACTTCCTTTTCACCTTTATCATTTTCTTTTTCTTCTGTCTTTGCTTCCTCATGAATATGTTCAACAACTACATCATCGTCTCTTAACTCAGATTCATCAATTGTCTCATATTCCTGAGGTGCATTTGCTTTGGAAAGGTAAATATGAACCGGCATGAAGGAACAGTATTTCTCAAGAATCTCACGCATACGGTATTCATTTGCAAATTCCAGGCAGTCTTCATTCAGGAACAGGGTGATTTCTGTACCAATCGTATTCTTGTTGCCTTCCTGGATATCATATTCTGTTCCGCCATCGCAGGACCAGTGTACAGGCTGTGCACCTTCTGTATAGGAAAGTGTATCAATATGCACTTCATCCGCCACCATAAATGCAGAATAAAATCCAAGTCCAAAATGACCGATCATCTGATCATCTGTAGTTTTGTCTTTATATTTCTCAAGAAACTGAGTTGCACCTGAAAAAGCAATCTGGGTAATGTATTTCTCTACTTCATCAGCAGTCATGCCAATACCATTATCGATGAATTTCAAAGTTTTCTCATCAGGATTAACAATTACCTGAATCTCCGGTTTATATCCTTCCGGAAAAGTATATTCTCCCATTACTTCCAGTTTTTTCAGTTTAGTGATCGCATCGCATCCGTTGGAGACCAGCTCTCTTACAAAAATATCATGATCGGAATATAACCATTTCTTGATGATTGGGAAAATATTTTCACTGTTAATTGATAAATTTCCATGTTTTACAGCCATGCTGTCCACACTCCTTTTTGTTTTTAATCATTTGCCGCAACTTTATCTGTCAATATACTGCATTCTTATCTGCTCTGCCTCCGGAGCCAAAACTATCCTCTCCTGTTTATCCTTTGAAATAGCTTTTGACTCCTGTAAGTTGCTTCTCTGAAAGATATAGTAATACCATTTATTCCAAAAGTCAAGAAAAAATTAGCACTCACCAAAAATGAGTGCTAATAATTTTATATTTTACATATTCCCCTGTATTTTTTTCTTCAGATAACTCTTATTTCTTTCGTCTTTTGTATACCACAACTCCCACAATACATCCCGCTGCAATCGCCAGAATAATCACAAACGGTGTAATATTAGTCGTATCTCCTGTCTTTACCGCTGATTTCGCAGTTGCTCCATTCGGCTGCGGAGTCGGAGTTGCGGTTACAGTCTGCGCCTGTGTAATACTGAAATTCACCTGTTTAGTATCCTGCTCCCCTGTATTCTCCCATTCACTTCCATTATACTTCTGACGGTCAAATGTAACTGTCAATGTGTAGGTTCCGGCCTTTGTAATTCCAAATGCAGCAGTATAAGGTGCACTGCTCCAGCTATTTGTATTGATCACTTTCCAGTTATACGGTACATAGCGGACATCTCCCTTTCCCGGACTTTCATTGTCCATACCCGCTCCGACTGCTGTAAATGTAATCTTTGACTGTGTTGTATATCCATCTGAACTGATTCCTGTAATCTTATTATCTGCCGGATCTGCAATTTTCGCCTTGCGGGCAGCTTTAACCGTAAACTGAACTTTCACTTCTGCACTGATCTGCTGTTCATTATCAATCACAACTGACTCTGTATAGGAGCCGGCCTTTAAACCCGCCTTCGGGCGGATTTTAAATGTACAGCTCTCCCCCGGTGCAAGCTCTGTGGCTGAAAGTTTCCCGATTTTAAAGTTTTTACCTGACGGTGCATTTAAAGTTACATTTGTATTCCCCTCATTCGTCACTGTAACTTTCTGCGCTTCCGGTGCCTCACTATATCCTTCTTTTGCTTTTCCAAAATTCAGTTCTTCCGGTGTTACGGATAATTTATAAATCTTTTTCACTTCCGAAACAGTCGCAGAAGCTTTGATCGTTGTCAATACATCCTCCTGTCCTTCCGAACTGGTCTGGGCTATCTGAATACTGTCCAGATAATTGCCGACTTTCAGACCGGTCACCGGTACTGCTGTAAATGCAGCAGAATCTCCCGGCTCCAGCACTGATGCCGAAAGTTCCCCAATATCAAAATACTCTGCATATGGCTGCATCAGCGAAACAGTTGTATTTCCTGTATTGGTAAGTGTAATGGTCGTCGCTTCAGGAGTATCATAACCTTCCTTCAGATCATCATAACTGAAAGATTCCGGATCTGCCTGAACTGCTGTGATCTGTTCCTGTTCTGCCTCTTTTACAGACACTTCCGCAGTTACCTGCGCTGCTACTTCCGAATCCTCTTCACTTTCAAATATCAGGGTATCACTGTAATCCCCCTTCGTCAGACCGGTTTTTGGCTGTACCATGAACATAAGAGAATCACCTTTTGCAATCTGTATTCCTGATACAGCTTCACTTCCATCTTCGTTCATCACCTCAAAATAATCTGATTTCGGTATCTTTAAAGTGATAATTCCGTCCCCTGTATTTATTACGGTTACAGACAGTGTCTCATTGGCCTGTGTATAATTTTCTTCGATATCGCTGAAATTAAGACTTCCTGTATTTACCTCAAGAGACTGTGCCTCAAGAGATGCATCTGCATTGTCACCTGCCGATGGAGCCTCGCTGTCATCCGGCGTCTCTGTCGGTTCTGCAGAAGGCTCATCCGAAGGCTTCAGGTCTTCGTCATCTGATGAATCATCCTCACCTTCAACTGCAATCTTCGCTTCAAAAGAAACCTCAATACCTTCTTCCGTCCGGTATGTGATCATATCATCATATTCACCCGGTTCCAGCCCTTCCCTCGGCTGTATCCATACGCTTACAGATTCACCTGCACTCAGCGGTTCTATAATATCCTGAGCCATAAAATGTTCCGGACTGATCTCCTGAAAATTCAAGCTCTCATTTCCGGTGTTCGTAATCTGCACATACTGTGCTTCCACATCCTCAAGATCACTCTTTACTGTTCCAAAATCACAGATCTGATCTTCGCTGTCCTCTACAGTGACAGTCGCTTCGTAAGTCTTTTTATCTTTATCATCTTCACCTGCTGCCTGTCCATCTTTCTCTGATCCATCTGTCTGCACATTTCCGTTCTCATCCACCTGCAGCTGATCTTCTGTATAAATTTTCATCTGGGAATCATCAGTACCTTCTGTTGTTTCCTCCGGCTGACCTTTTGTGTTCTGAGATTCATCTTCCTGTTCATTCCCTGCATTCTGCTGTACATCTTCTGTTCTATCTACATCCTGATTTTCAGAATCCTGACTGCCTTCTGCATTATCTGCTGTTTCTTCCAGCTGTGCATCCTCTGTTCCATCTGCCGTTTCTTCCAGCTGTGCATTCTCTGTTCCATCTGCCGTTTCTGTCTGCTGTGCATCCTCTGCTTCCTGTTCCACTGCTTTCGCCTCTTCTTCAGTTGCAGCTACCTCTAACGTCTTTGCAGTAAGAGTACCTGTCAGTCCGCTTCCATCTACAGGGGTCAGATCAAGCACCAGTCTGCATCCCAGATCATCCTGAGTGATCGTATAGGTCTTCTCAGTACCTACCTGTGTTAACTCCTTCTCCCCGGTCTGTCTTGACCAGGAAAAAGTAAAATCTTCATCCGTAACCTCTTCCGGTGTAACCTTTGCATAATCTGCACTCAACACTACGCCTACAGCTGCAAGTCCCTTAATCTTAAGCTTACCGCCCAATTCTCCTGACGGAGCTGCCGCAAAAACCATGGATGGAATCATTGAAATAACCATCATCACAGTCATTACAACTGCAAGAAATCTCTTTCTCTCCATCTGTAGTCCTCCTTTTCATTTATAATAAGATTTGTAATTATTCAGCAGCCACTCTGAAGGTACTGAATAATTACAGTTCTGTGATGCTTCTGTGTCTGTCTGCCCTTTTCATTCCCATCACAGACCACAACATCGTTTTTTCTCTGTATAAAAGCATTATAGCATCACATTTTCCGGAAATGTAATCTGTATTTTCTCCCTTAAAACAACTTCAGCCCCTGAGTATCAGAGTTCAATTTTCTCCAATATTCAGGGACCGAACTGTGTTTTACAGTTATTTCTCCGATATATCACGTGATATCCATAATTTGACCGAACAGTTTTTATCCTTCTACTATCAGATATTTTCCATCCGGCAGAGCAAATACTTCACTTGCATCTTCCAGTTCTTCATCTGACATTCCTTCCACATCAGCGCCTGACTCTTCCAGATATTCTCTCACTTCTTCAATAGAATCCACAACCTGCGCCATGCAATCCTCAAGGAATGCTTCCGCTGCTTCATATGATTCTGCTACCGCCTGTGGAAAAAGCTGCTCCTGATTTTCAAGAAACGTATTAATACATTCTTCTGTAAACAATTTAAATAACCTCCTCAATCTTTCCCTTTGCCCGGATCAGCTTCTCAAGGACCGGTTCAACCTGTTTTGTCATATAGGACGTAGCTGCCCGTACCCCCTCCTTGGAATGCTCCATGGCAAAGCCATATTTTACCGCTTTAAGCATCTCTATATCATTATATTCGTCTCCGAACGCAATACATTCTTCCGGCGAAATATGATATCTTTTCTGATATTCTCTGATTCCTTTTGCCTTGTTTGTTCCAAAAGGAATAAAATCAATCCACTCATTTCCCGAAGTGACAACAACACATTCTTTTCCAAATCTGTCCATCCAGTATTTCACAGATTCTTCTGTAAGGCCGGCCGGTTCAAACACAGCCAGCTTCATAATAGGAGCCGTCATCTCTTCCATGCTGTTTACAAATCTGCATTCATTTTTTACTTCATATAACATATGGTCATGAAATCTCTTTGTCTTCGGCATCAGGTAGTGGTAATCCTTTGCAGAACAGGTAAACTCGGCATCCTTCTTTTCCAGGATTGCAGAAATAATCTCCCCTGCCAGCTTTCTGTCAAAAGAATCCTGATACAGTACCTCTCCATGATCCACTGCCAGCGCACCATTCTCCGAAATATAGGAAATCTCTGAAGCAACAGGTGCAAACAGCTTTGTCATATTCGGATATTGCCTTCCACTGGCTGCTACAAACATAATCCCCAGTTCCTCTAACTGCCTGATCAGCGAAAAAATTTCTTCAGGCAGAGACTGTGCCTTATGTAAAAGTAACGTCCCATCCAGATCACTTGCAACCAACTTAATCATTTCCATGTTCCTCGCAAATTTTTACCAGATCTGTCGGTTTCTCAGCGACAAGATCTGCTCCATTCTCATTCAGTTCTTTTCGGTCACGAAAGCCCCATAGCGCACCTACTGTATACATTCCTGCTGCTTTACCGGTCTTCATATCTGTACTTGTATCTCCCACATACATACATTCTTCCGGTTTTACACCAAATTTTTCCGCAACCATAAGCGGACCATCAGGTGCCGGTTTCCTGCGGATTGCTTCACTCTGACCAACTACCATATCAAATTCCCCATCAAAAAGCTGCGCAATTACTTTCACAGCTGCAGGATGAGGTTTATTTGAACAAACTGCCAGCTTCATTCCATGTTCCTTCAATTTCTTTAAGGTTTCCGGCATTCCCTTATAGGGAACTACTTTATACATCGGATCTGCTTCAAACATTTCCCGGTAAAGCTTCTGTCCCTCATCATAATGCGCAAGTTCCGGATCCCCCGCATCCTTAAGTGCGCGGCGGATCAGCATATTTGCCCCTTCTCCGCTGTAATATCTGAAATTATCCACCGGAAGTGTTTTCAACCCGAATTTTTCCATAATAATATTAGTCACATAAGCCATGGAATCCAGCGTATCAGCCAGTGTTCCATCCAAATCAAATATACATGCTTTAATCATCTTTTGTCATCCTCTTAAGTTAATTCCTGATTTCTTCATTTCATAAAATAATCTGGCAACCGGGAGTCCTACCACATTATTGTAATCTCCGTTGATCCCCTTTACATAAATTCCGAAAAGTCCCTGGATGCCATAGCTTCCAGCCTTATCCATAGGCTCTCCTGTAGCAACATACTCTCTGATCTCCTCATCTGAAACCGGATAAAAAGTCACATCTGTACTTTCATAAAAAGTATGTTCTGTCCAGACTTTTTCTTTCTTTTCCCATACAGAAACGCCGGTATATACCTGATGAGTACTTGCCTGAAGTTTCTTTAATGTATTCACTGCATCCTCTGTATCATGAGGTTTGCCAAGGATCACATTCTCAAACACTACCACTGTGTCAGATCCGATCACAATTGTTCCGTCGGCACTATCTTTCATAGTGCGGATAACAGAAGCTGCTTTATCCGAAGCCAGCTGTTTTACTGCCTCTCCCGGATTGTCTGAGATACGATTCTCATCACCTGATGCAGGCAACACTTCAAAATCTACGCCAGCCCGTTCCAACAGTTCTTTTCGTCTGGGTGAAGCAGATGCCAAAATAATTTTTCTCATAATAACCTCTTCTTTCCTGTCATAGTATACCTTGTATCTTTTTGGTATGCAACTGCTTTCATTAACTCTTTCCATAAAATTTCGCTTTTCTTTTTATCTGAAAAGTATTAAAATAACAATAACCTATAGCTGAATAAAATGGTGTCAGGAGTAAAAGATATTTTTATCCTGACTCGCTGTCAAAAATAGGAAAATATCAGAAAGGAGTTTATGATTATCATGGCTAAAATTAATAAATACTGGGGATATGTTGCAATAGGTGCCCTTACAGCAGCTGCTGCCGGTGCTGTAGCTGCCCTTATTGCCAAAAAAGGATCCTGTAAAGAGGATTTTGATTTTGAAGATGACTTTGATGATTTCGATCTGACTGATGAAAAGGAAACTGCTAAGGAAGATCAGGAACCTGCCGAAGATTTCCAGTCCTGGGAACATACAGGCGAACAGTCTGCAACAGATGACACCGAAAACGAAGAAGCTGCTGATACAGACGATTCTGAGAAGTCTTCCGATAAAGCTGCTGAAGTTGAGATTAAAGATGCAGAAGAGGAAGAAGATGCCGATGAACCCGAGAATTTTGAAGAGACTATGGACGCTGCATCTGAATCTGAAGAATAAACGTTACCGTTCACAGTAACGTAACCAAAAAGGAATGTTACTTCACGATTATACAATCGTAGAAGCAACATTCCCTTTTTATTCTGATTATATTACTATTTCAGTCTCATTATGCTTTCGGAAGTTTAAATGAGCTCTTCAGAGACACGATACGGTTGAATACCGGTGCACCCTCTTTAGAATCATGGATATCTGCACAGAAAAATCCTGTTCTTACGAACTGGAAGCTGTCATAGCCTTTTGCTTCCATAAGTGCTGGTTCTACATATGCAGTAACTTTTGTCAAAGAGTTCGGATTTACATTCAGAGAACCATCTTCTTTGTTGTATACACCCTTCTCCTCGTCTACGATATTCTCATAGAGACGTACTTCTGCTTTTCCTGCCTGACTTGCTTCTACCCAGTGAATGGTTCCTTTTACTTTTCTGCCATCCGGCGCATTGCCACCCTTTGTTGCAGGATCATAAGTACAGTGTACAACACGTACAGTTCCATCTTCATCAGCTTCATATCCTGTACAGGTTACAAAATATGCGTTCATAAGACGAACCTCTGTGCCCGGGAACATTCTCTTATATTTCTTAGGCGGATCTACCATGAAGTCTTCTCTCTCAATATAGAGTTCTCTGCCAAACGGTATTTTACGGGTTCCCAGTTTTTCATTCTCCATATTGTTCGGAGCTTCCAGATATTCTACTTCGCCTTCCGGATAATTATCGATCACAAGCTTGATCGGATCAAGAACAGCCATCAGACGTGGACGTTTCAGTTTCAGATCCTCACGGATGCAGTATTCAAGCATTGCATAGTCAACAGAGCTGTTTGCTTTGGATACACCGCAGAGTTCTACAAACATTTTGATGGATTCCGGTGTAAATCCACGGCGGCGCAGTGCTGCGATGGAAACCAGACGCGGATCATCCCATCCGTCTACGATGCCTTCCTCTACCAATTTCTTGATATAACGTTTACCTGTAACTACATTTGTCAGATACAGTTTTGCAAACTCAATCTGCTTCGGCGGCTGTGGGTATTCCAATTCTTTTACAACCCAGTCATACAGTGGTCTGTGATCCTCAAACTCCAGAGTACAGATGGAATGTGTGATTCCCTCAATCGCATCCTCGATGGGATGGGCGAAATCATACATTGGATAGATGCACCATGTATCACCTGTTCTGTGGTGAGTCATATGAGCAACACGATAGATAACCGGGTCGCGCATATTCATGTTCGGAGATGCCATATCGATCTTGGCACGAAGCACTTTCTCTCCGTCTGCATATTTGCCTTCTTTCATCTCTTCAAAAAGCTGCAGGTTCTCTTCTACGCTTCTGTTTCTGTATGGACTTTCTTTACCCGGCTCTGTAAGAGTTCCACGATATTCACGGATCTGATCTGCTGTCAGGTCACATACATAGGCTTTGCCTTTCTGAATCAGCTTTACAGCAGCTTCATACATCTGTCCGAAATAGTCAGATGCAAAAAACAGTCTGTCTTCCCAGTCTGCACCAAGCCATTTGATATCTGCCTTGATGGATTCTACAAACTCACTCTTTTCTTTGGTCGGGTTTGTATCATCAAAACGCATGTTGAACTTGCCGTTATATTCCTGTGCAAGACCATAGTTTAAAAGAATAGATTTCGCATGACCGATATGAAGATATCCATTCGGTTCCGGCGGGAAACGCGTATGCACGGTGTCATAAACACCCTCTGCTAAATCTTTATCAATGATATTCTCAATAAAATTTTTGGAAACTGTTTCGTTCTCCATCTTTTTCCCTCCTGTTGTCGTATTTTATACTGTTTTATCACACATCTATATATAAAAAATACAACTGAATATTTTTTATGTCGAATGAATTTATATTATCATTGGAAATTCCATCTGTCAACCGTTTACACAACAGTGACAGGCCTTATATTTCTCAGACGTTACTGTTCACTCCGTTCACAGTAACGTAGCCAAAATTCATTCCAGATTGCCTGCGGCAATGGAATTTTGGCTTGTATGTCTCGGGATTTTGGCATATTCATGCCAAAACACCTTGCGGGACAGTGGTGTGTGAACAGTAACTCTCAGACTCATCTGCACTCTCTTTCAGCAGCTCATATCCTTGACTAACATCTTGCAAAATATTATAATTATATCAACATATCAAGGAGGTGCGGCAATATGAGTAATGCACTACCAATTGAAGATTTAAGTAAAACTTACCTGGAACATTCTATGGTTATCAATAACTTTGTTATCAAGATCGGCAGCCAAATCAAAGACAGCTTATGTCGTGTCTTTGGTGATGGTGTTCAGTATGAATGGCGTGAAAATGATGATAAAGTAATCATTCCTGACGTATCAATCATCTGTAACCTGAGAGACCGTAAGAACATTTCTTTCACTGGCATTCCCCGCTTTGTGATGGAAGTTTTGTCCAATGCCACAGAAGAATATGATCGACATGAAAAAATGAATATTTATTGCAAGGTCGGTGTCTCTGAGTATTGGATCGTTGACTGGAGAAAAAAATCTGTAGAGATTTATCTCTTCGATTTCAAAGAAGATGGCACTGGTTATCCGTATCTTTATAAGACTGTCACAGCCCAGAATAAAGAAGATTTACATCTGGTTATGTTTCCGAATCTGAAGATAACCTTTGACGAGCTGTTCGACATTGGTGAATATTAACGAAAAATAAGGCATAAACCAAGGAAATAGTTTACTCTTTTTATTTGTTTCAGAATGTTTCAGAATCACTTGCATATTGATTTCCTGATCTGCATATGCTATAATGCCAGTAGGCGAAAAGAAATAGCAAGTCCATGTAGACAAAAAGAATGAAGCCCTCAGTAGTGCGAATACTGGGGGCTTCTTCTTATTTTTTATGGCAGACAAGAAACTGCCAGGTTAGTGTTGCCCTACTTATCTCCGTCTAACCATTTGCAAACATAATAGGCAGCTATGCTTGCCATAAAGGTGACAAGAAAAGAAACAGCAAGATTCTCCATATAGACTTCACCTCCTCCCGTTGCCGGGTATCGGTTGGACAACACTGTAAGTATAACATATCTCTTGTCATTCTGGAAGTACAAACAGTTCTTAGAAGTTTATAAAATAATACTGGGTTTATTCGAGTATATCATCCTAAAATCATCTTCAGGAATAGGAAGAGTCTCAGTACAAAAACTGCAATTCTGAGCAGTATCCCGGAACTGCAAATTGCACAAAAAAAATAATCAGAACCTATGTCCTGATTATCTTGAGTAACTTTGATTTACTGGCACCTCACAAACCCAGTAAATAAGCTATTCTTAGCAAGCTGATGACGGGAATTGAACCCGTACTCATTACCCCTAGAATGCCGTAAAATCAAGGCTTTTCAGACTTTTAGTTTGAGTAACTTTGAGTAACACTTACTCAAAACTACTATATTTAATAAGAAAGGAAATTCAGTGCATCCGCTATTTCCAGTTATAATATAAGCTCATTCTGTGAGTGGATTTATATTATCATTGGAATTTCTGGGAGGGTAAAATTTTCTCCTCCTTTTACTATGTCCCCCCTGTCTTTCAAACTTCACTTGTAACCCAGTGCTTGAACTCTTTTGCTGATGGAAGCTTGCTGCTGAGGATGAGAGCGTAGAGGCCGGATTCGTTGATAATGGTCATTTGCTGCGTTCCTCCAGGGGTGTCCCATTTCGTTACCCCCTTGTCTTCTGCATCAACATGTACTAAAACAGCTTTCCTTGCATTACTATATCCCAGAGCTTCCGCTACATCCTTACCTACGAACCATGGTTCCCCTGAGATTTCAACAGTTCTCAGCTCACCAAATTCTGGATGATTGAACACTGTTGGGGCTTCTGTTGGCGTAGACGCTTCTGAAAGATGAGCCGTCCGGGAGACGTGCCATCATTATGCGCCTTCTTCCAACGATGTCTATTTGTGACACACCCTCATTCGTCACGAAGGAAAAATGCTTATTCCATTCTCCCGCCGGGCGAGAGGGATAGAATCAACTTTGTGAAATACTGCTGACTTTATTCGAGTATATCTCTCAGAAATCAATCTCTGTTTCCAGAGGAACACTTTCCCAGCCATGCCAGAAAAATAAATCCTCTGGCTGTATACTCAATCAGACCTACTATTTCACTTGTAACGTCACCTTTATATAGTAGGATTTTTTCTGCTTTGCTATTGTAATCATTCCTTTCTTTAACTTATGCGAGCCATGAGGGTCTTATAGTTTTCTCTCACTCGCTTCGCTCATTCGTTCAACTTCGAATAATATTTTTTCTACTTAATAAAAAAAGGTACAAATATTTTTTATATATAAAGATATATGTACAATTTTTATTTTGGTGGAAACTTTTCACCAACAAAAACAATCAACGTCTGAACGCAAAATTTTTTCAGAAGCAGCTGCTTTAGGCGAGGCGCTTAACCGCCGAGTGTAGAAAGTAGCGCTGAAAAAACTTTCATGTGTTCAGACCTCAGGCTTCGCCTTCCGGTCTACCGACTTAAAATACTGGTGTTTTTTCCGTTGACAGATTCTTCAATATATGAGAACATATCTTCATAAAATATATCTCTAGCAAGGAAACATCCCTACACTCGTTTTTGAGATGTCGTCTAGTACATTCGACAATGTTTCATTGCAAAACTAGCAGTAGCCAAGGATGTATACCTACTAGGGACAATAAACCTATCAACTGAGCCATTTTTGAAAAATAAGGCATAAACCAAGGGGATAGTTTACTCTTTTTTATTTTTTTCAGACTCATCTGCATATTGATTTCATGATCTGCATATGCTATAATGCCAGTAGGCAAAAGGTATTAAAGTGTTTATAACAAAAAGAATGAAAGCCCTTGGAGCGGCAACTCCTTGGGCTTTCTTCTTATTTTATTACAGTGGATAAGAAACCACTAGGCTATTTGTTGTCCCTGTCGTGTCTGTCTAACCATTTGCAGATGAGATGGCAAGTCACACCTGCCGCAACAGTGACGATAAAGGTAATTAAAGTGTTTATAACGCTCACCTCCTCCCGTTGCCGGGTATCGGTTGGACAACACTGTAAGTATATCATATCTCTTGTCATTCTGGAAGTACAAACAGTTCTTAAAAGTTTATAAAATAATACTGGGTTTATTCGAGTATATCATCCTAAAATCATCTGCTCTGTTCCAGACAAGTATTTTATCACTGAACCTTGCAGACTGCTTCTCTGCTCTGTATACTCAAATAAACCCAGTATTTTAAGGGTAACTTTATCTTCTCAGCTTCCTTGTAAAAAATTAAATTTCACACCTTAATTATAAATTATACCAAAGATAAATACAATCTGGAATAGTTTCACTATCATATTGCTTTAAATCTAGTGATATTTCGGTTCCATTATAATCTTTCCATTCGTAATCACTATACTCTGAGGTCGGTGTTCCATATAATTCTGTATAGAAGTTAATTATCTTATCTATTTGTTTTTGGTAATCATTAAAAGATTTGTCTAGGTCTAAATCATATTTCCAGATTGCATGACTTAATGCTTTCTTCTCATTTTTATAATACCATGCTTCAAGATTACCTTTCATTCCCAAGAATTTAACATTATTATAAGTATCAATGTAATATTGAACGTCTGCTGTTGGCTTTTTTGATGAATCTGGTTTTCCTAAGGCTTTTTTGCCTTGTTCTCTTGTCATTTTTACACTAATTTTTTCAAAAGGTGATTTCTGAGGAATACTCTTTATACATACTCCCGCCACTATTGCAATTATGATAACTATACCAATAACAAGTACTGCTATTTTATTCTTTTTGAAAAAACTTTCTTGTTTTGTTGCTTCTACATTCTGTTTCAATTCATATCCGCACTCAGGACAAGCCTTTGCCTTATCACTTATTTCTTTTCCGCATTCAGGACACTTAATTAATGCCATATTCTTTCATCCTCCCATGTAATCTTTCAATATAGTATGCCATTGCACACATACTTCCCGGCATTATAACCGATACTATAACTGCCAAAATCTTGTATATGACAGCTCTACTTTGTTCTTCTGGAGCACCAGCAACAAAGCACCTAAACATCATTACTGCTGTAGCCGCTACAAACCATATTGACAGTAATGATTTCCATACTTTTTGTACCCTGTACATTTTGTTCTTCCTCCTTTTTGATTATTATAGTTATTTTCCTGACTATAGTCAACAATATAACTATCCTTTATGCTTAATTTAGCTTACGGAAAGGAGAGTCAACGTTGATAGAATATAGCCCGTTCTGGAATACTCTTAAAAATTCAACTGAATCAACTTACACACTGATTACTAAATATCACGTTTCCAGTGCGACTATTGACAAGTTACGCAAGAATAAACCTATGAACACTACAACGTTAAATGACCTCTGTCGTATCTTCGACTGCCAGATACAGGACATCTGCCAGTACACTCCCTCAAACAAAGACCAACACTTGTAAGTCTGCATTGCAGACTTTTTTCTTGCCTTGTAAAGTTCCATAACTTTTAAGTATTGACACCGTTCTCGAAGCGACGTAAAATAGCAGTATACAGAGGTGTCATAACTTAGTGTCACTAACGAAAGGGGAAAATGAACATGATTTACGGATATTGCAGAGTATCAACCAAGGGGCAAGCCAAAGACGGAAATTCTCTTGATGCTCAGGAACAGGAAATTCTTTCAAGGTACAGTGATGCTCATATTTATAAGGAAGCATACACAGGAACTACTACTGATAGACCTGTATTCAATGAAGTTATCCAACAAATGCAGGAAAATGATATGCTTGTAGTAAGTAAGCTGGACAGGCTTGCAAGGAACACAGAAGAAGGAATCAAGATAGTAAAGAATCTGTTCCTGAAAAAGTGTTCTGTCCATGTTCTCAACGTTGGCTTGCTGGAAGATACAGCTATGGGACAGTTCTTCATAACTACTCTCCTAGCAGTAGCAGAACTTGAAAGGAATCAGATTATTGAACGCTGTCAGACTGGAAAAGCCATTGCACGACAGAACCCGGATTTCACCGAAGGCAGACCAAAAAAGTACTCCCGGCAGCAGGTGCAACACGCTTTAGACCTGTTAGAATCTCATTCCTATAAACAAGTCGAACAAATGACAGGAATCAGCAAATCAACGCTTATCAGAGCCAAGAAAGCCCTCAACTAAGAGGGTTTTCTTTTATTTTGTTCGCACTGTTCCACTTCTCTACAAGTGTAAAGAATATTTCTTCCCACTCATTCAGTGCTCGAAACAGCTCTGTACTTTCTCCTTCCGAAGTAAGCTTTAAATGCAAGGACTTCATAAGTTCACACTGGCATATCTTGTTTTCAAGAAAATTAATGTGTCCCAGATCCTCTAATGCACTTAAATATCCCTCCATATACGATGTACAAAACTGGAAAACTTCCGCTTTTGTGTTCTCCTCTTTCTTCATAGCTTCTTCTACTCTCATGTTCATCTTTGTAATGATAAGTTCCGCAATATTAGTATTCATTGTTAATAGTCCTCCTCTTAAATCTGATAAAATTTCCAAACATTCAAACGTAAATATATATTATTTTTGTGTATCACCTCTTTCTCCCCGTCAAACCGATAGAGCAGTTAAAGATCATCCCTCAATCAGCAAGCTATGAAACATTTTCAAGCAGCTTCTGGCTCCGGCTTTAAAAGCATTTGCTTCTACTATAGAAGAAAGTTCAAAGATCGTATCTTCTGTAGGATTCTTGATAGCTTCTTTCATAGCTTCTACTACTTCCGGTTCCTGCTTACTTTCACACCAATTATCAAAGAGCAAATAAATTATAGATTCTTTCATCTTGTGATACCTCCGTAAATTTCTTCTGTATTATCGAGCTGCTGCCAGAGTTGTACCGCTGTCTTGAACCCAACATCAAATGCCTGACGTTCAAAGTTCTGGCAATATTCTCTGATTTCCTGCTGTTCCTCTGCTGTCAACTTCTCAATAGCTTCTGGCAGTTCTGCTGTTTCTCTGTTTCCTGTCCATAAACTATAAAGAGTCTGTAATACATCTGTTCCCATTTTTCACACCTTTCTACGGTCTGACCACCTACCGCAAGGGCTTGTGAACTTATTTAATGTATAATCTTCTGTACTGACTGATTCTCTGATACTCTGCAAGGGAACCGAGATCAGCTTCCAGACGCTTCGTGTCAACTGTTCTTCTCTCACAAATGGAAAGCTTGATTGTGAAGTCGCTGCCTGTCTCTATCAGCTTTTCATTAGCATCCATATAGCCGATAATTTCATATTCAAGGCTTTTAACCTCTGCATCAATCTGTTCTTTCATGGCTTTCATGCTTCTGTAATCTGCTACGACTTTTTCTAATTCGTTCATTGTTCTACACATATATTTTTCCTCCTGATTTGTTGCAACCCTTCAAGCATCTTCCTGACTATTGTTACTGTACTGTTCACTCACAGGTATATGGCTTGAAGTTTGTGGACGCTTTCGGCTGTTCCGGTTGCTTCTGTGTTGTTTCATTTGATGGCTTTATTGTACACTATTGTGTACTTATAGTCAATTGTCAATTGTACACAAAAGTATACTTATTGTTTTTGATATTTTACACAAAAGTGTACAATATTCTCAATTGACATTCAGAACACTATCGTGTACTATATAAATATGGAGGTGATTACATGGCAGAGCGTGAAAAACAATATAAAGGAATCATTAGTTATGAAAAATTATGGAATCTTATGCAAACAAAAAATATAAAAAAAAGAGACTTGAGAGAGACTTATAAAATTTCTCCTACTATTATTAGTAGACTTAGCAACAACGCAAACGTAGCTGTAGACACTATCATGTATCTTTGTGAAATCTTAAACTGTCAGCCCAGTGATATTATGGAATACATCCCGCCGGAATCAGTTTAAGTCTAAGTACACATTAGTATACAATCATTACAATAAAGCAAGTATATTTTTGTGTACTTTTATTCTTGTTTGTAAGTATACTTTAGTGTACAATATGAGTATCAAATAAAGAAAGAAGGTACTCATATGAAGAAACTTACAAACTATCAGAGAACGGCACAGTACTTAAACAAAGTATTCAAACTTATCAATGAAGAATACTTCAACAATGAACTGGAAGTACCAACAATAACTATACAGAGTACTGTAGGTGCTTACGGTCATGTATCAGTCAACAAAGTATGGCACAATGATACAGTAGCAACACACGAACTTAATCTATCTGCTGATTATCTCAACAGACCGATTGAAAATATAGTTGCTACACTGATACATGAAGGTTGTCACTTGTACGCATTACAGAACAACATTAAAGACACTTCTAACAGGGGTATCTACCATAACAAGAGATTTAAAGCATTAGCCGAAGAAAGAGGTTTACAGATTAGCAGGCACGAAACTTATGGCTGGACAATCACAGAGCCTACAGAAAAGACCTTAGACTTCTGCATTATAAATCAGTTGGAAGATATACAAATTGTCAGGCAGACAGCTTACAGCATAGGAATCTCCGGCGGCAAAGCTGGCTCAGGTTCAGCACCTATAGCAAGACCAAAGAAGCCCAGCAGTACAAGAAAATACATTTGCCCTTGTTGCGGAAACTCTTTCAGAGCCACAAAAACATTAAGGGTACTCTGTATGGATTGCAATGTTCAGTTTGAGGAGGTACGGTAGTATGTTTTTAACAGCAGTTATTCTTATATTATTTTTCAGTCTGTCAGATTTAGCAAAATGGATGAATCAGAACGGGGCTACAGATAAACAGAAACTCTTTGTCTTTGGCGGTATATTTGTTCTTATAGTAGTAATCGTTAATCTACTTGCCATTGTAGGCGCATCATAAGAGAGGTGGACAACCTCTCTTTTTTTGTATCAAACCAGGGGTACTTATGCCCTGAGAGGGTTTATAAATCTGGAAAAACTGTGTATGCTGGTCTGTTTCGATACCGAGTCCAAAAATAAGTCGATAAAACTATATTATATTTCTGTGCTTTTCTACTCCAAATTTATTTTTTCTTTTATACTCTACGTTTCCAGATTCTCGGTTCCGTCTGCATAAGTTAGATACGTTAAACTTATGTGAATTCTTTATCTGTACTATTTTTATCATTTTCGAACATTTTAATTTTTTTAAATTTTTTCAAATTTTTGTTGACTTTCGTATTTCAAAGTGTTACAATGTGAAATAATAAAATATTTCTAAGCAAAATCCAGTCCATTTCGGACAAGATTATCCAAACTACAGTTGAATATAAAAACTCCAAGGCAGGGATATTTCTGTCTCTTCCTTGTTCTATATATATTATAATCATTATAACAGAAGGGATGTGGTCACAATGATTGTCTATAGCAGTCTCCCAAACACTATCACGCAGTACTAAAGAAAGTAGGTTTATAGAAAATGAATGTAAACAAAAGAAACAATTATCAACTCACTGGGAGCATTCACACGCTGTCACTTATCAGTCTGCCAGTAACAGACATAGACGAAAGTATAGCCCCCTGTTTTGATACTCTGTCCAGCAGAGAAAAGTTATCCTACAGCAAAATAAACGCCAACAAGCTAGTAGGTGACTTATTCTCCTATGATGAGTTTAAAACAGCTTTTGACACGATTCTGGGCGGCGCAGGCATAGAATCATACAGTCTTAGCCGCTTCGATATGAGATTCGATTCGTTTGACCCGGAACACTACAGGGATTATGCCAAACTTAACAGATACCTCATCTCTGCCCTTGCAGTAACCTATAATGTTCAAAACTGCTACGACAGCAGGAATCTATTCTCTCAGAAGCAAGTATCTGTAGCAATCAAGAATAAACGCTTCGAGTGTGAGAACTACGACAAGGCAGCAGAAAGCGGCGGCAGAGACCCGGCATATGCAAGGTTGGAGCTGAGAAGCAAGTGCCTGACAAGTAATGACATCGAAAAGCAGTTTCATGGTTGGTACACACGTCTGGACAAAGCACTAAAGAACCTTGATAAAGTGCATCAAAGATACAATGATGAGCTGGAAAAGATATACAAGGAAGAAAAAAACTCTTTTCCAGTGAAGTTCAGAAGTCTCACTGATTTCCTTATACAGTATCAGAACTGCATCTTCTGTAAAGCCCAGATGGTTGACCTGCTGTCAAGATTTGATGAAGTAAAGAATCCTGCAACCAGAGCCAAGAATCACAAGAAAAGATACGGCATTGAGTATTTCAGCAAGATGGATGTAGAGTACGCTGTTGCAGAGATTAAAAGAGCAGCCGAAAAATTCTTTAAGGGTACAGAAATGAACCTTTTTGAAAAAAGTTGAACCTCCACTTTTAATAAATATAGCTTCAAAAACTAATGATTAAGATGTCGTCCTGATGTCTTAATATGTTAGACATTATACTTACTATACTAATACTAAGAAAGGAATGATTCTTATTATGAAAAAGAATGATTTTATCTATACTGGTAGTGCATTGTACAGAATCTCTAAGATAGAGAACAACCTAGTCAAGGTAGTACCTACTTCCAGAAAGATGACCTGTTCTCTTGCTTCCAGAACCTATCATCAGTCACAGCTTGAAGATTTAGGCTACAAGATAAGAGGTGATCTGCTATGATGAAGAAGCCTACTACCAAAAAACTCCCGGAGAAGCAGGTTGCGAGAACAGTTACAGCTAAAGGCAAGCCGTTTATGAAACTCTTCTCTGATGAAAAATTCTACCAATATCCAAGATACACCAACGTCTTTGTTTCTCAGTACGGAAACGTCATTTCTACTACAGGAACAGTTCCGCATCTGTTAACACCTCAGCTTGCACCCAACAACTACTTATACGTATCTCCTTGTAAAAAAGGAAAGAAGAAAAAATTTTATATTCACAGACTGGTAGCAGAGGTTTGGTGTCAGAAACCAGACTTTGAAATTCCAAACTGTCCTCTCCAAGTTCATCACAAATTAAAAGTACTCAGGAACTCAACGATAGACGTTAACTTTGCTATGAACTTAGAGTATTTGTACAGGCCGCATCACAAGGCTATAGAACACATAACGAGTTATCAAGTGCAAAGACCAACAGGAAAATGGTTTTATCTCCCAGATGTTCACGCAATAGCAGAATACTATAATACTTCTACTTATTCCATCTATCAACTTCTCACTCATTCCCCTAAAGAAATCAAAGGTAACTATGAAATTTATGAATCAGACAATATCAAAATCAAAGTAGGAAAGGAAAAATAACTATGACATTTTATACAATAACAGACCGAGTAAAAGAAGATATGCAGTGGCTTAATGATACCAAAGAGTTTCCGCTTGATTATTCCAAATGTTAAGGAAGTTCCTATGGATTATGAATTACATTTAGCAGGCTTAGAAATAGAAATCACAAGAGACTGCAATCTTAACTGCCCTCACTGTATGCGCTATGAGCCAAATGAGCCAATGGATGCCTACAGGGGTACAGTTATAGCCCCTGAGGTTATAGATGCCTTATTTGACCGCTACAGACACATAGAACTCCTATTATTGACAGGTGGCGAGCCTATGTTACATCCAGAGATGATTACTTATATAGTCGATAAGATTATAGAAAAGCAAGTCTACGTGGAACAGATACAAGTTATCACTAACGGTACAATAGCGAGTAAGGAAGCTGTCACAGCATTAAATAAAGCATACAAATATATCACTGAGAACTGTGTTGACTGGGAGTACCCGGTTCATATAGGAATCAGTACACACTACCATGATAACCAATCTTCGGTACAGGCTGTATACAACTTCTATAAACAACAATGTAAGTTTGATGTTAGGTTCCATGCTAATGATTTGCCTGACGGAAAACACTGGTCATTCATATACGCTGGCAGAGCAAAGACTACCCCAAATATAGTAACCCGTCCTAAACTTATTCCTCATAAGATTTGCACCTCAGCAGATGGAAAAGTTCTATGTATGCTGGGCTTAACTCTCACAGGAAATTTTACTCTGACTACTCAACATTCATTCCAAGACACAGATAGTCCAGAAAATATCCTCTGTCCTGTAGACGGAAATCTCTTACTTGCTATCATGCAATGGAACTATAAACATCCTCTGAATTGTGAAGAAGCCCAAAATAAAGCATGGTCACAGCACACTTTTGATACAGGCAAATATTACGGCGAAGAAGCCACAGCTCACGATTATGAAATCTGCAAACAATCCCTTGAATACTACAATGACACAGAAATATACAGAAAAGAAGTCCATGAACAGTTTCCTGCACTGTACCCGGATGATATAGAAAATATTTCTAATATGTCAGAAGAACAATCTTATCTCTGCTGTCAAATTCAAGCTACAATTCTACAGAGGATGCGTTCCTCTACACCTATTGATACATCTTGTTGGTGTACCTGTCCTAAGAAAGAATCACAAAATTAAAACTACAGGCAAGGGCTGTTTTCAGTCCTTGCCCTTACAAAGGAGAAATTAATATAGATACTACAATTTCATTTATTTCATTTCAATATCTGCTAAAAAATGGTATAATAGATACAGCGGATGTGCTGGAAAAAGCACAAGAAATGAAAAAACAAGAATTAATAAATATGAACCCATGGGAAATGTATCAGGGAAAAGATTCCTGCTGGTACGTGTACCTCCCGTCTGAAAATGACCCTCAAAGGAGAGGAAAAAGAGTCAAGAGAAAAGATAAGAAAGATTTAGAGAATTTCTTAGCTGATTACTGGAAAGAGAAATCTTTCAATCCTACTGTCGAAGAAGTTTTTAATGAATGGAATGACCGAAGATGTGATTTAGGCAATATAGCCCAGTCAACTCATGAAAGAAATCAGCAGACATTCAACAGACACTACACCGACTTCGGAAAAAGAAAGATTAAATCTTTGGAGCCGCGCGATATTCAAGACTTTCTTGAAAGTGAAATCGGACAAAAAGAACTGACTTCCAAGGCATTCTCAAATCTGAAATCTATTACTGTTGGATTTCTAAAGTATGCCAAAAGAGAACAGTATATTTCTTTCAATGTCAAAGAGACAGTGGATGATCTGGACGTGAGAGACAGCACCTTCAAAAAGACTGTCAAGGAAGATTATGAAGAAGTATTTGACGAACTGGAACTTCCGAAGTTTACAAAATATCTTGCTGAGAATGCTGATATTGTGAACCTGGGAATCATGCTCATGTTAGTAACAGGCATTCGTGTCGGTGAGCTGGCGGCGTTAAAATGGGATGACTATGACGGAAACGGCTTGAAGATTCGCAGAACAGAAACCAGATACCAAGTGGAAAAAGGACAGAATGCCTACGAGATTAAAGATTTTCCGAAAACGGCAGCAGGTGCAAGATATGTTATTATTCCTGAGGATTGTTTGTGGATAATGAAGAAACTCAAAGCTATGAATCCCTTTACAGAATTTATCTTTATGAAAAAGGGCAAGCGTCTGAATACTGTATCATTCAGAAACAGGCAGTATAGAATCTGCAAGAAAATTGGATGCTATCCAAAATCACCTCACAAGCTGAGAAAAACTTATGCTTCTCTTCTCTCTGATTACAACGTAGACCCTAAAATGACAATCGAACAGATGGGACATACAAATATTTCCTGTACACAAGGACATTATTTCAGAAACAGAAAGAGTCTCAGTACAAAAACTGCAATTCTGAGCAGTATCCCGGAACTGCAAATTGCACAAAAAAAATAATCAGAACCTATGTCCTGATTATCTTGAGTAACTTTTTGAGTAACTTTGATTTACTGGCACCTCACAAACCCAGTAAATAAGCCATTCTTAGCAAGCTGATGACGGGAATTGAACCCGTGACCCCTTCCTTACCAAGGAAGTGCTCTACCTCTGAGCCACATCAGCATTGTGTCGGATTTACCGCTCACATTTAAATATACTACCAGAACTTGTTTGTATTGTCAATCCCTATTTTTAACTTTTTGATTTTTATTTTTGGGTTTTATACAGATATCTTTCTATTTTTGATATTGCTCCAACTGCTCTCTGATCTTGATTCGGATACGCTGTAATGCATTATCTATGGATTTGGGTGTTTTTCCCATGATCCGGGCAATCTCTCCGTATCCGTTTCCTGCCAGATAATATTCAAGAACCTGGTTCTCCATTGGACTTAACGTTGCTGTTATCTCCTGCTCCAGATCCTGGACATTCTCCTGGTCAATAATGATAGACTCCGGGTTCTCTCCCCAGTTATCTCCAAGATGTTCTTCATTTTCCCCATCCTGTTCGCTGAGGGAAATATAGGAATTCAGCGGCTGGTGCTTCTGCCTGTTGGAACTCTGGATGGCGTTGTAGATCTGTCTGTCCACACATATACTGGCAAAGGTCTGGAATGCAGCATCCCTGTCCGGCTGGTAATCGCGGACTGCCTTAAACAGTCCGATCATGCCTTCCTGTATCAGGTCATCGTTCTCCCCGCCTATCAGGAACATGGTCCTTGCTTTCTTGCGGACCATGTTCTTGTATTTTTCCATCAGATAGTCGAGGATTTCTGATTCCCCGTTTTTGAAACGGGAAATTAATTCTTCATCTTTAATTCCGTCATACTGTTTCATCAATTTAACCCTTCCGTTTTTCTGAAAATCTCTATCATTCGCCCAGAGGGCTTCTTATAGCATAACAATATTGTGGAATAATTTTCTGCTGCAAAAATTCCTCTTAATAATCGCTGCACATCCTCACGAAGCCTTTATCTCAGTCTGAGATAAACTTACTTCTTCTGCAGTCTCTGACGTACAATCTCATATCCAAGTACTCCGGCTGCCACAGATGCATTGAGGGAATCAATGTCACCCTTCATAGGAATAGATGCCACGAAATCACACTTCTCACGGATCAGTCTGCTTACACCTTCACCTTCATTGCCGATCACTACGCCGATCGGACCTGTCAGGTTAAGATTGTACATGGTTTCACCGCCCATATCTGCACATACAAACCACATGCCCTGTTCTTTCAGTTCATCGATGGTATGTCCCAGATTGGTAACTTTTGCAACAGGTGTATAGTTTAATGCACCTGCTGAAGTCTTGGCAACTGTGGAAGTCAGGCCAACTGCTCTTCTCTTGGGAATAATCACCCCATGTGCACCTGCAAGGTTTGCTGTACGGATGATTGCACCAAGATTATGAGGATCCTCAATATTATCCAGGATAAAGATAAAGGGATCTTCTCCTTTTTCCCTTGCCTTCGCAAGAATATCTTCTACACTTGCATATTCATAGGCTGCCACCTGAGCGATTACGCCCTGATGTGCGCCTGTCTCGCTTAACTGATCCAGACGTTCTTTTGCCACATAGTTAATAATCGTATCTTTTTTTCTTGCCTCTCTGGCAATAGTGCGGACCGGTCCGTCCTGGCATCCGTCCAGGATAAAAAGCTTATCTACACATTTGCCGGAACGAAACGCTTCCAGAACCGCATTGCGTCCTTCTATCTGTTCACTCATATCTTATCCTCTCCAATCCCTGCACGGACCAGTTCTATGATCCTGCTGAAATCATCTTTTAAATATAAATAGCCCATCAGAGCTTCAAATCCTGTTGCCCTGCGGTAGTCTGCCATGGTTGCATGTTTAGCCATTGTAGGAGAATGAGCATTCCTTCCTCTTCTGTAAACGCTGTGTTCCTCCTCTGTAAGCATGGGCTCGATTACTTCCATCATGGAAGACTGAGTTCCTGCCTTAACCAGACTGCTGGCTTTTCTGTGAAGCTGATTTACCGGACAGTTGCCTTTTTTTACAAGGATCGTGCGGATCACCAGTTCATAGACGCCATCTCCGATATACGCCAATGTCAGCGGAGAATAGGTTCGCAAGTCTTTATCTTCCAAATGAAACAACTGATGAAGCATGCCTTTCAAACTACTCAAATTCTCTTCATTAAGTCCGTTTGTTTCACTCATATCATTTAAGCTCGTTTCCATTTTACTCCCTCGCGGGTATCCTTAAGGATGATTCCCTTAGCCAGAAGCTCATCTCTGATCTCATCTGCTCTTGCGAAATTCTTTGCTTTTCTTGCTTCCTGACGCTCTGCGATCAGGTCTTCGATTTCTTTATCAAGGATTTCTTCTGTTTTCACAGCCTTCAGACCAAGTACATCGCATAATTTCACCATTGTGTCAAGAAGTGCTCCTGCAAATTCTGCGGAACTTGCCTCTGATACATTTGTATTTGCAAATTTAACCAGTTCAAAAATTGCTGCCAGTGCATCTGCTGTGTTGAAATCATCATCCATAGCTTCTTCAAATTTCTTTACGAATTCCTGTGCCTGTGCAAGCAGTTCTTTCTCTGCATCTGTTGCAGTTTCTGTCTGTGCTGCTGCTTTTCTGTCCTTTAAGTTTGCTGCTGCATCTGTGATACGCTCTAATGCATTCTTTGCAGCTTCCATCAGATCTGCGCTGAAATTCAGCGGACTTCTGTAATGTGCGTTCAGCATGAAGAAACGAAGCACCTGCAGGTCATACTGTTCACTGATTTCACGAACAGTACGGAAGTTTCCAAGAGACTTGGACATTTTTCTGTTATCAATATTTAAGAATGCATTGTGCATCCAGTATTTTGCAAAGATTTTGTCGTTGCAGCATTCACTCTGTGCGATTTCGTTCTCATGATGAGGGAAGATCAGATCTTCTCCGCCTGCATGGATATCAATCTCATCGCCAAGGTATTTTTTCGCCATAACAGAACACTCAATATGCCATCCCGGACGTCCGTCACACCATGGTGAAGGCCAGGATGGTTCTCCCTCTTTCTTCGGTTTCCAGAGAACAAAATCCAGTGGATCTTCTTTCTGGTCTTCACCGGATACCTGCAGAGAACGGAAGCCGGACTGCAGATCATCCAGGTTCTTGTGCGAAAGTTTGCCATATTCTTTGAACTTCTTAACTCTGAAATAAACAGTACCGTCTGCTGCCGGATAAGCATATCCCTTATCAACCAGAGTCTGGATCATACTGATCATTCCGTTGATTTCCTGTGTTGCCTGTGGATTGGTTGTGGCAGGTTTTACATTCATGCCATCCATATCTTTCTTACACTCTGCAATATAACGCTCGGAAATTTCCTGTGCGCTTACGCCCTCTTCGATTGCTTTCTTGATGATCTTGTCATCTACGTCTGTAAAATTGGAAACATAGTTTACTTCATATCCTTTGTATTCCATATATCGGCGTACGGTATCGAAGATGATCATCGGACGTGCATTTCCGATATGGATCAGGTTGTATACAGTCGGACCGCAGACATACATACGAACTTTTCCCTCTTCAAGAGGTACGAATTCTTCTTTTCTACGTGTCAGTGTGTTAAAAAGTTTCATGTTTTATTCCTCCAGTTTTCTCTATCATTAACTCTCTTTTCTTTCATTAAGAAGACAGATCGCCTGAGATGCAATTCCTTCTTCTCTTCCCGTAAATCCCAGTTTTTCCTCTGTAGTGGCCTTAATGTTCAGCTGAGACTCATTGATTCCCATTGCTTTTGCCATATTGGCTCTCATCTGTGGAATATGAGGTGCCATCTTTGGTTTCTGTGCAATGATCGTTGCATCTATATTTCCGATCTCATAATGGTGCTCTCTCAAAAGCTTCGTCACATGTTCCAGCAGCAGAATACTGGAAATTCCTTTATATACAGGGTCTGTATCCGGAAAATGTTTTCCGATATCGCCCAGTGCAGCAGCTCCCAGAAGTGCATCCATAACTGCATGGATCAGTACATCTGCATCTGAATGTCCCAGGAGACCTTTTTCCCAGTCTATCTTCACACCACCCAGAATCAGATCTCTATCTTCGGTCAGTCTGTGTACATCATATCCCATTCCAACACGCATAATCATTCTCCTCTTATATCCAGCATCTTGCTGATTCTCAATAAGCTTAACCGTCTCCTTGTATAAGGAGCAAGTCTGAGGCTTGGCAAAACAGCCGCTTCATCGAGTCCGATATCATAAACGGTTTTCGCGCATCCGGCTTTCTCCAGCAAATGGAACATAGTCTGTTCACTGGGAAGCTCATCAATAATCTCCTCTATCCCGTTCAGGCATTTTTCCAGATGCTGGGGTGAAATAGTTTCTAACAATTCCGGCTCATTTTCTTTTCTTATTTCTTCCAGAAGTCCTTTTTTTCCAAAAGTTTCTTTCAGAAGCTCTTCGTCCTCATTCTCATAGGGTTTTGCGTGACATCTTCCCTGTGTGATGGCTGCAGCGATACGCTTGTATTCTTCCAGTACAAGAAGTGCTGCTACAGAAACCTTCTCTCCGTGGAGTGCATCCAGCGGACCATTGATCACTTCCATATCCCACAGATGTGTGACCTGGTGCTCTGCACAGGACGCAGGCCTTGAATTACCAATCATCTGCATTGCAAGTCCGGAAAGAATCAATGCATACATAAGCTGTTCGCATTCATCTTCCTCTCCCTCTGTAATATCCTGAATCGAAGATTTCACAGTTTTTAACGCTTTCTCTTCCAGCTTTACAGTTTCGCGGCAAAAATACTCTCCGGTGACCAGGTTCGCGATCTTCCAGTCTGCAAGACAGATGTATTTCGCCATCAGGTCTGAAATCCCGGCTGCAGTCAGGCGCTGTGGTGCTTTTGAAAAAATATCTGTATCTGCATATACACAGATCGGAGCTACTGAAGGCACAGTCTTCTTTACTCCATCCAGGGTCATTGCTGCTACTGTTGTTACAAATCCATCTCCACTTGCTGCGGTAGGCACTGAAATGAAAGGTACTTTGTAATTATGTGCAATATAACGGCTGATATCATGGATCGTGCCTGCTCCTACTGCAAGGATCAGGTCAATGTCCTCTTCCATGTTGTTCTCCACAATTTTTATTGCATGCCGGTCTGCCTGAAGTCCCTCTGCATCCAGAACAAGTACCTGACACCTGTCATAGATATCCTCCATAAGTTCTTCTGTTGCTGCATAGGTATTGGTATCGCAGATGACCAGCGGGGATATGTACTCTCTGAGCATTCCCTCTGACATCTCTTCTTCAAGCTTCTCTACAGCTCCGGCTTCTATCAAAATCTCTTTCACTGCAATCTGGTGTTCCCTGCCGCAGCTGCAAGGTCGGGCAAAATCGTCCGCATCAACTCGCATTTAAATTCTTCCTCCTGACTTTCCTGAATCAAGCGGATAAAATCATCCGTTTGACTATCTGCTCATAATTGAATAGTTGTTTCACAGCCTGATTCGGTTAAACTTTTTTTCTATAGGCATAGTTCGTTGGTATTATACATGATTTTCCTGTAAAAATCAATCATTCCGCGCAGGTCTGGCGGCTACAGGTTCAAATAATTATATACAATCTTTGAAATATTCTGTATGTTCGTCACCGCCGTACTCTCCGGGCAGTTTTCAGACATCACACATAGGATATAAGTTGTCTTTTCGCCATAGACAATTGCGATATCGTGCTGATCCTGGTCTGTCTCGCCGGTCTTGTTGGCAGATTTTATTCCATCCGGAAGTCCCTGGGGGATTTTCCAGGTGTTTTCCTGATTTGACAGAAGATTTAACATTTCTTCTGATGCATCTTTGCTGACACATTCCCCCTTGTAGATTTTTTCAAGCAGAGTGCCGCAATCTTTTACAGAAGTCATGTTTCTGCCACCCAGACTCTCCTGTGCGGATGCTGCAGGATGGAGGGTGTGCTGCACACTTGTCTCTGTATAGCCTTCTTTTTCCAGATATTTGTTAATATCCTCCGCACCTTTTTTGAAATCAAGGGAATCTGTCTGAAGCTTCACCAGTTCATTGCAGGATTCATTGTCACTGACTGTGATCATATTCCACAGCAGGTCATTTAATTTTACATCTACAGTTTTTGTATCTGCAGTATTTAATTTCTTTGCCTCATCTGCCTTTACCTGCTCCATGTCCTCATATGTCTTTGCCATTACAAAGGCTTTGATCAGACTTGCAGAATAAAGGGAAGTATCATTGATCAGGATTTCCTTTTCTTCATTAAGGTCTTTCACATAAACACTCCAGGTTCCCTGATATCCGGACAGCATCTTCTCAAGCTGGGGCTTTAGATTATCTATCCCAAGATCATCCATATTCACGATTTTTCCCGTATCATCCACAATAAAACCATCATCCGTCACTGTGCTTTCCTGAAGCAGGGCGCCATTTGTACCGCCAAAATAATAGCTTCCGTCAAAATTCATTTCATAACAGTCCATCTCAAGTGAATGAATACCTGGCTCGGTTACCAGTCTGCCATTTTCATCAAAATAATAATATCCATTCAGAGTAATCCCGTCTATTGCCAGATTGTCAATATACCTTACCTGCGGTGCTGCTGACAGACGCCCCAGATTGTTCACAAAGTAATATCCGTCAAATTTCTCTGCCTCCTGGACATTCTGTGTATCAGCTTCCTCATCTGTCTTATCCCCAAACACTGCAACACCTTTCAGATGCTCCATATGAGGACTGCAAGCTTTGAATTTCCCATCTGCATCATGGTAATAATATCCGTCAAATACAGTTCCGTCTATCTCATAATCCTGAAAATAATGGATCTCCGCCTGGGTACTTCCGGCGCCATTCACATCCAGACAGTAAAATCCGTCACTCTTCATCATATATTTCCCGCTTCCGTCTCCCATGGGCTGAATCTGTGCCTGCCCGGTGACAGATGCAAGACTCTGCTGTGCAGCCATAACAGGAACCGGCAAAACCAGTGCCATGGAAATGGCTCCGGCCAGACTTCCGGCTATGATATAACTTTTAATATGATATTTCGCTGTTTGTCTATTTTTTCTCATGCAAAACTCCTTTTACGGTTTCTTTTCACATCCCATTCACAGTAAGCAAAGTATATATTGTTTTATTCAGGATAGCAAGATTTTTATCTTTTTTCCAGCAAAGACCAGAATCTCAGTATCAGTGTTCAGTTCTTTTCTCTTATCCTGTTCCAGAAGCTTCCCAGCTGTTCTTCCACAGTATTTAAAGTACAGTTTCCCCTGTCAGACCACTCAGCAGGAAACAGATTCCTGTAATCTTTCCCTGCAAATCTCTCGTCCAGCAGAAGTATGATCCCTGTGTCCTCCTGGGTTCTGATCACACGCCCGGCTGACTGCAGCACCTTATTCATCCCCGGATATCTGTATGCATAATCAAATCCATTCACACCCTTTTTATCATAATACTGCCTGAGGATCTCCCTTTCTGTTCCAATCTGAGGAAGACCAGTCCCTATGATGATTGCTCCGATCAGCTTCTCTCCCATCAGATCAATCCCCTCTGAAAAAATCCCGCCCATTACGCAAAATCCTACCAGCGTTCCCTCTGATGCAGAAAATTCCTCCAGAAATTCCTCTTTCTCCCTCTCATTCATTCCCGATGTCTGCGAAATACAGCGAACCCATTCCGCTGAAAACTCATTCTCATACACCTCCAGAACATCCTCCATAAATTTATAAGAAGGAAAGAATACCATATAATTTCCTTTTCTTGTCCATACAGTTCTGGCAATGTAAGATGCGATCCTGTGATATTCCTCATATCCTCTTCTGGTATACCTGCTGCTCACATCCCGTCCTGTGAGAATGCACCTGTTCTCCTGCCTGAAAGGAGAAGTCACATAAATCCCATAGTCATCCTTTTTGGTGCTTAAAAGTGCACGGTAATAATCCATGGGGAGCAGAGTCGCAGAAAAGAAAACCGCACTTTTTCCCTTTTCCAGACATCTGTGGATATTTGCTGCAGGATTTACACAGAAAAGCCGCAGTATCACCTTTCCCCCTTCTCCCATTTCTGTATAAACCACATAATTTTCATCCAGAAGTTCATCAATGTTCAGGAAATCTCTCACACAGAAGTAAAATTCCAGCAGCTGCTCCGGAAGTTCCTTTCCATGAAGTTCCTCCAGGAGCTTATCCATCTCCCCCATCACCTGAAGCATTCCCAGAGAAACTGCTCCGGGATTTGGAAGGATTTTGTATTCTGTACACTCCTTTTCCAGAGTTCGAAGCTGTCGATTCACTTTTTCCAGTGCTCGTACCAGACCTTTGCTGTAATCAGCAGCCAGCTTCTTCGCCTCCAGTACGTCCGCTCTGTCCACATGAGCACTGTACATTTCCCTTCCTCTGTCCACCAGATTGTGAGCTTCATCGATCAGAAAAATGTATTCTCCGGAAGTACCCTCCCCGAAAAATCTTTTCAGATAAACATTGGGATCAAATACATAATTATAATCACAGATCACAGCGTCCACCCAGACTGCCAGATCCAGGCACATTTCAAAGGGACACACCTGCCATTTCTTCGCATGTTCCAGCAGAGTATCCCTGTCATAGCTGTCCTGCGTAGTCCACAGTTCAAAAACAGCATCATTCACTCTGTCCAGATGTCCTCTCGCCCACAGACAGTTCTCAGGATTGCATTCTGTTTTATCACAGAAGCACAGCTTTTCCTTCGCAGTAATGGTAATCACTTTAAATTTCAGTCCATGCTCCTTTAATATGGAGAAAGCTTCTTCAGCCACAGTCCTGGTAATGGTCTTTGCTGTAAGATAGAAAATATTTTCCCCCAGTCCTGCACCAACTGCTCTCACTGCCGGAAAGATCGTGGACATGGTCTTTCCTACTCCTGTAGGTGCCTGGACAAAAATCTGTCTTTCTGTGGATATAGTGTGATATACACCGGATACGATTTTTCGCTGTCCCTCACGATATTCAAAAGGAAACTCCAGATCACTCATGGACGCATTCCGTTCTTTTTTCCATGCAAACTGGTATGCGATCCATTTATGATACCTGTCCAAAAGATTCTGGTACCACAGTCCGAGTTCTTCCAGCGTATATTCTTCTCTGAAAAACTTAAGCTCCTCTGTGTCCAGATTCCCATATGTCATCTGCACTCCGATCTTCTCCGGTTTTTGCTCCTGTGCGTAGATCCAGGCATAACACATTGCCTGTGCACGGTGAACCTCCACAGGCTTTTCCAACTGACTGACATCTGCATAAACACCCTTGATCTCATCGATCCAGCACTGTCCATCCTCTGTGAAGATTCCGTCAGCTCTGCCCTCTACCTGGATACTTACATCTTCATATTCTGTTTTATATTTAAGAGAAACCTCCGCTCTGTAATGGCTTCCCATCCTGCCCTGTATTTTTCTGTGCAGTCTGCTGCCCTTCTGCATTGCTTCTCTGTCAGAAGATCCTCCCCGGTTGTCAAGATCCCCGCTTCTTAATATAAACTCCACCAGATTTCTGACGGAAATACGAACCACCGGCTTATCCATATCAAAACACCTCACGCAACAATAGCTGTCAAATAATTATCCACATCGTCCGTTCATTATAACACAGAATTCACCATCATGTAAAAACTCCTGAATTTAAGAAAGAATCCTGCTTGCAGGATTCTCCGCCTGCAACGGGTCGCTTCAGCGACATAATTCCTCTCCGTCGCAGTGCGATCCTGCCCGGAGGGCTTTTTTATGTTATAGGAACATTACGGAGTAATTTCTTATAACATAAAAAGCCGACAGAAATCTCTATGCTGATTTCTGACGGCCCATTATTTTATTTATCCTATAATTGGTAAACATCATATCCACAAATTGCTCCGCTGTGAAGGAGCTCCTGCAATTCTCAATTAGATCTGGGTAATTACAAAGATATCATAAATTGCCTTTACCGCAGTCTCAAAATCTCTGTTCTCCACACCGATAATGATATTCAGCTCACTGGAACCCTGGTCGATCATCTTCACATTTACATTTGCATGGGCAAGTGCTGAGAAGATTCTTCCTGCTGTACCTCTGGTGGATTTCATACCACGTCCTACAACAGCGATCAGTGCAAGGTCAGATTCCATTTCTACGAAATCCGGCTGTACTGCACGATGAATTCCGGCAATTACCTGCTGTTCCTTTTCTTCGAATTCATCCTGATGTACATATACAGTCATTGTATCGATTCCTGATGGAACATGCTCAAAGCTGATTCCCTGATCTTCGAATACCTGAAGTACCTTACGTCCGAAACCAACCTCACTGTTCATCATGGATTTCTCAATATTGATAGAACAGAATCCCTTTTTACCTGCAATACCTGTGATTGTAAATTTCGGTTTCTTGCATGTACTCTCAACAATAAAAGTACCCTTGTCTTCCGGTCTGTTTGTGTTTTTGATGTTGATCGGAATTCCCTCTTTACGAACCGGGAAGATCGCATCTTCATGAAGAACAGTTGCACCCATATAAGAAAGCTCTCTGAGTTCTCTGTAGGTAATGCTCTCAATCACTTCCGGATTTTTAACAATACGTGGGTCTGTTACCAGGAAACCGGAAACATCTGTCCAGTTTTCATAGAGGTCTGCCTTAATAGCCTTTGCCACAAGAGAACCGGTTACATCAGAACCTCCTCTGGAGAAAGTTTTAACTTTTCCATCTTCACCAGCGCCATAAAATCCAGGGATAACGGCATGTTCACATTTTGCCAGCTTTTTGGACAGAAGTCTGTCTGTCTTCTCGGCATCCAGATTTCCGTTCTTATCAAAACGGATCACATCTGCTGCATCAACAAATTCATAACCCAGATATGCTGCCATCACCTTACCATTGAGAAATTCTCCTCTGGATGCTGCATAATCTGTGCCTGCCTGTGCCTTGAAATCAGCTTCGATCTGAGCAAATTCATCTTCCAGAGAAAGATCAAGGTTCAGTCCGCGGATAATCTCATAATATCTTCCCTTGATCTCCTGCAGAATCGGGATGAAATCTTCCCCTTCAACTGCAGTATTATAACATTTATAAAGTAAATCTGTAACCTTTGTATCTCCGTCAAATCTCTTTCCGGGAGCGGACGGAACCACATAACGTCTGCTCTCATCACTTCTGATGATCTCCCCTACTTTCTGAAACTGTTCTGCATTTGCCAGAGAACTTCCTCCGAATTTAACAATTTTCTTCATTTTTCCTGCTCCTCATATGTCACTAAATATTTTCAGACCGATCTCCCATCAGTCTTTGTCACTCTACCAACATAAAGTCTGTTTAATATTGTATTGAATAAACGCCAATTTTGCAAGCCTTTCTTACAGAAATATCCGAAAATGGTTATTTTCCACAATCTGCCGAAGATTCCTGCTGTTTTTTTACAAATTCTGTCACATTATAAACACGAAGGATATCTCCATCCACCCGAAAATGAATATCCTTCTCTCCAAAAGGCATTCCGTAAGACCGTTCCGGATCATTCTGATAGGCAGGACGGGGATCATCTGCAAGAACTGCGATCAGAGCCTCTCTGCTTTCCCCGGGTATTCTTTCCAGAAGCTCCTGGGGAAATTCTACATTCAGATGATGATCTTTGGAATATTCGGTAAAACTTCCTGTTGCTTCCGGATGGCAATCCGCATAAGGAATATATGGTTTAATATCGAAAATCGGTGTTCCATTCATCAGATCTGCACCTTCTACATAAAGTACAGGGCTGTCCGGCTCATCCAGAGCTACTTTCTCAAGCTTCACACAGGATAATCCTATGGAATTGGGACGAAAGGGAGATCTTGTGGCAAAAACTCCTTTTCTCACATTTCCCCCAAGCCTGGGCGGGCGGACAGTCGGTGACCACTTTGTCCTCTTTGCCTCCGAAAACTCCCAGATCAGCCAGATATCACTAAACTCCTCCAGACCACGACAGGCATCCACATTGCGATATTCCGGTTCGAATACGATTCTCGCTTTAAGCGCCCCTACACGGCCACTCTGCCTGGGAATACCGAATTTGGTTGGAAAATTATTTTCTATATGTGCGATTGGAACCATTGTATTATTCTCCTTTTGTAACTGTTCAGTACCTTCACAGTTACGAGTCAAAATCCACAAGAAAGAATCCTGCTTGCGGGATTTTGGCATGTTCATGCCAAAACACCTCGCGGGATAGTAGACTGCTGAATAGTTACGAAATATCTTTTATAATAGCAATTTTAGTATAATCAAGTCCTGATCTATGTTTTTGCGAACGAGACGATTTGCGAAAGTGATATGCATATTTATGGGAAATCTCTGTTCTATATGGAATGCATATAAAATATCCATAATGACTTTGAATAAGTAAACAAGCATATCTTCTTTCCTTTTTCTTTAAAAGTTCTTTATATGGCGGATTCGGATATTTCTCGTAAAATTCATCTGAAAGGCTATAAACAGCATAGTCAATTTCCAATTTTCTTCTCCTTATATACATATAAACGAGAGGGAAAATGAACTCCCTCTCGTTATACTCTTCGCTCGGTCATATTTTATTTTACCGATGAGTCAGAACCGTCACTCATCTCATCTCTCGGTTATATTTATTTTACCGATGAGTCAGAACCGTCACTCATCTCATCATGCGAATAGAGAATTAACTCTCTATATATTGTATTATATAACATATTTTCTTAAATAGCACAATCCTATATTTTTAATTTTTCAAACACGCTCTAACATCGTTTCTGTTCACAGCAATATGCTTTCTAACACACTGGACTTGTGTGAATTTATATTATTTGATCTTAGCGCTCTTTGCTTTAGAATAGCTGCTGTATATTCTTTTACCGTTTTCGGTACGATATGCCCGCACCTTGTAATAGTATGTTTTCTTAGACGTAAGCTTCTTATTTATATAAGAAACAGTGCTTCCCTTTTTAATCGTTGATACTGCCTTATATTTACCGGATTTGGATGTGGCACGGTATACTACATACCCTTTGGCACCGCTTACCTTTTTCCATTTCAGTGTAGCCTGTTTCTTACCGGCAGTTACTGTGACAGCCGGGGTTTTCGGTTTTACTGTCTGTGCCGGAGTTGGTGTCGGTGCAATTCCATTGGTTGTTACAGAGAAGTTTTTGTCATAACTGCTTTTAATAGCACCGCCCCATTTGGTGGAAACAGCCTGTACACTGTAATAATAAGGAGTTGACGGAGAAAACGCTGTATCTGTATAGGAGAGGTCTTTGACCGTAGCAATCTTTGCGAATTTGCTTTCACCCATCTTACGTCTTAAAATAATATAAGAATCTGCATTTTCATATTTATTCCAAGTAAGAAGAACTGTATTTCCTGCCGCCTTGCAGGTTGTGATCTCTGGCATTCCTGCTGCAAAGAGGTCTTTCGCAGTACCCTTTACAACTACATGGCACACTGCGGTTACATTCTGATCTGTTTTTACACGGATATCGGTTTCTCCTACAGAAACAGGTGTGATAACACCCTTCTGGTCTACTTTGGCAACGCCTGCATTATCAGAGGTCCATACCAGTTCCCCGCCGCTTCCCTTCGGACTGAATGTCCAGGTCAGGGTATAGGTTCCCTGATCAATTGCCAGAGTCAGCGTTTTGTCACTCAAAGCAATGCTCTGTGCCGGTGCTGTAACAGTCACGTGGCAGGTGCCTTTCGTTCCATTGTCCGTAGTCAGTGTAATATCTGCAGAACCGGCACCCACAGAAGTTACCTTGCCGGAGCCATCTACGGTTACTACAGAAGAGTTGGAAGATTCCCAGTACAAAGAGGACGGTTTTGCGCCGTTTGGCGTGATCGTGTAATCCAGTGTCCTGGAACCGCTTTTCGTTGAGAGATTCAGGCTGGACGGAGAAATACTCACCCCTGTCACACTGACCGGTCTGGAAGAAACGGAAATATTGCAGGTCGCATAGACACTTCCGGAAACTCTCGCAGTAATCACCGCAGAACCTTCTCCCACTGCTGTTACCACACCACCGTTTACACTTGCAACAGAATTGTTGGAAGAAGTCCAGCTTACAGTTCCCACCGCATCAGACGGAACAATCGTATAAGTCAGTGTATAGCTGTCTCCCTTTGTAAGAGTCAGATCAGAAGCATTTAAGCTGATCAGCTTCGGTGCTACCGGAAGCTTTGACTCAATACTTTTAAGCAGCTGAACCGCTTCATAAACTCTGTTTGCAGACGCATCCAGCGTAGTCAGCGCACTGTCCGCTTCGGCATATGCACCGGAGAATCCGCTGACCTGGGACCATCTGGAACGCTCTGCATTTGCCTTTCCCATCATGCGGATAAGCTCGCTCTTATCTGCCGCCTCAAAAATCTGCCTGTTATTATTATACGGGTCACATCCTGTAATGTCCGTACCACCGCAAAGGGCAAACATAACACGCAGGACACTTCCGTCTGACGGATGACTCGCACCCATTCCGACACCCATAAATACATTATCCAGAGTATACGTCCATCCGGATGCGGAGCAGTAGGAAAATTCTGTCAGATCCGGTGCATATTTGTTATCAGTAAGCTTATAGGCATCACCGGTCCAGGTGGAAGTCTCGGAGAGAACCTTCTGGATACATGCCGGTGGATTCAGGCTTCCACTGTCACAGTTGGCAATTCCCCTTAAGTAGAAACCATAACTTGTATTTGTGTCATAAAGCGGCGTAATCCCGTTCTCACTTAACCCGCGGAGCAGAACATCTGCACAGGTTTCTCCTTTCGCAAATTCCACCTGTACAGGATCCAGGATCATACCCTGGCCGATCGTGTTCTTCTCCACAGTCAGCGTCAGGGTATCTGCCAGAACATCGGTCTGTCCCAGCGCAAAAATCCCCACTGCCATTCCGGCTGCAAGAGTCAGCCCCTTAATGGCCTGCCATAGCTTATTCTTTGTCATATTCATTTTCCTCCTTATTTTCGGGCCGCTGCAGCAGCCCGTATTTTCTTTTTACTCTCTCCAGTTTCTCCAGCAGAGGCCTGCTTAGGATCCACAGGAAGATTACCGTAGAAGTTGCCTGCACCAGATCTACCGGTGCACCTGAGATATAAAACGCGATCAGGCTCTTCTTTGTGATGTATCCGTATGCCATCAGAATAGATGCCGGATTCATGATCCCGCCGAAGATCAGAAACACACTTAAGAATCCGTAAATACACAGATCCACCTTCCTGGCTTTGAGAATCCCTTTCTGAAAAAGGATTCCTGCCAGATATCCGATCATTCCATAGGAAAACATCTGCCAGGGTGTCCACGGTCCCTGCCCGAAAAACATATTTGAGATCATCATGATCAGACAGGCACACAGAAACCCCGCCTCACCACCTAAGGAACCCCCGGTAATGATCACGATGGCCGCAATCGGCTTAAAGCTTCCGATCATAAAGAAAGCACTCCTGCCTGCGACCCCAAGAGCCGCCATTACGGCAATGACCATAATCTCTCTTGCCTGTGGATGCCGGCCCTCAAATACCATAAAGAACGGGATCGTGGCATAGGCAAGTATTAAAAGACTGATCACTACATCATGCTTACCATGAAACTTATGAACCAGGATAAAAAGCACCAGCGGAACAAAAGCCAGAAACATAATCAGACCAATCCAGGTACGCTTCTCAATCTTTCCTTTATGGATCGGCTGGATAATGATTCCATCCTCTTTCAGTTCATATTCCTCTAATTCCTGTCCGGATTCCTCTTCCCCGGGCAGGCTCTGTGCACAGGAATCCCCGAAGAAACGGTCCATAAACTGGTCTAAAGCCTTGCCTTCAAGCACGCAGCCACCTCCTTTCCGGTAACAGCATCAGGAAAATAATGCCTTGCCATGCGATTGGCAGCAGTCGTATAAAAGCTGTTTCCCGCAAAGAAATCCCTTGCACTCTTACACGTCACCACATTTCCCTGAAAGAACAGGCCGACCCTGTCTGCATATTCTGCGACAAACTCCACATCATGCGAGATCATAAAGATAGTGATCCCGTGAGCTTTGAGCTTCTTTAAAATGTCTCCCAGTTCCTGTTTATATTCTGCATCCAGCCCCTTCGTTGGTTCATCCATCAGAAGAAGCCTCGGCTGCAACAGCAGAACCTTAGCCAGTGCAAGACGCTGCTGTTCTCCACCGCTTAAATCATACGGATGACGGTCAAGCAGTCCTTCCAGTCTGGTCAGACTTACGATTCCCTCGATTGCCTCTGCCTTCCTCATATTGGCAGTGTATTCGGAAGATTTCTTCTCCTTTGCCCCACCGATGATAGAATACAGATCCTCCCTGACTGTCTTCTTGATAAACATGCTCTGGGGATTCTGCGGCAGCACGCCCAGATACCCTCTGTAAAGCTGGGTATCCGTATACCTGCGGATATCAGTCCCATTCAGGAAAATCTTGCCCCTGTAGGGAGCACGAACACGACTGATCAGCGATAAGGTCGTACTTTTCCCCGTTCCGTTTCCACCGACAAGCGCATAAAATTCTCCCTGCTTTACTTCCAGGTTCAGATCCTGCACAACATCCTTTCCGTCTTTTTCATAACGAAACCACACATCCTTTACCTCAATAGCCGGTGGCATAGAGCTTTTGGAACCAGGCAGCAGTTTATCTCTGACTGTATTCAGCTTTTTTTGCAGTTTTTGTTTATTTTTACAAAAATAACTTTCTTCACAAACAGAAACTGTATCAGAAGCTGCTGCCATCACCTGTGTGATCCAGTTCCTTCCCTCTCTTACAGTCAGCGGACATGGCAGATTATTTTCTACCTCTGCATAGACCTGCATGGGAACCGGCATGGACAGAAACATTCCATGATGTTCCCTCTTCAGAAACTCACCGATTTCCCGTGGCGCCCCCTGCGTGAGCAGACTGCCCTTATCCATCACATATACCCTGTCCGCCCACGGAATGACATCCTGCAGCCGGTGCTCCGTCAGAATTATGGTAGTGCCGATATCCCGGTTAATCTTTCTCACCGTTTCCAGAAAATCAGAAGCCGCGATCGGATCAAGCTGAGAAGTCGGCTCATCCAGAATCAGAAGTTTCGGGTGCATAGCCATGATCGCCGCCAGGTTTAAAAGCTGCTTCTGCCCTCCGGACAGCTCCGAGACATTCTTATAAAACCACTGATGAATCCCGAAATAGCTCGCCATCTCTGCCACTCTCAGACGGATCGTAGGCGTATCATATCCCAGACTTTCCAGACCGAACGCAAGCTCATGCCACACCTTATCTGTCACGATCTGATTTTCAGGATTTTGCAGTACATAGCCGATTTCCTGGCTCTGCTGCCGGTGGCCGACTTCCTTTAAATCCCGCCCATAATAACAGATTTTCCCGGAACTGCTGCCAAAAGGAACCAGATCCGACTTCAGCTGGCGAAGCAGCGTACTCTTGCCACAGCCACTCTTACCGCACAGCACATTAAAGGTACCCTCCTCCACATCCAGTGACACATGAGACAGTGACTCCCTGCTGCCATTCGCATAACGGAAGGAAAAATCTCTCACTTCTATTATCTTCATCTCGCTTCTCCTTCCATATCTTCATAAATCTTTCTGTAGGTCACTGCCATCTCTCCCTGTACGTGGCTTCTGCTTTTCTTCATGGCAGATTCCTCACACAGATCCAGAATCAGCGGCAGAAAACAGAACACACCAAAGCTGACAAATGTGACAGCAGCCAGCAGCGGACTGCACGACTGCTTCGGAACCCTTCCGAAAACAGTAAAACCGGCAAGCAGGATTCTGGGATTGTACTGTGCAAAAGCAGCTCCCCGGTAACATCCATATCCGAAAATCACACAAAGCCCGACAAGCATAGTTCCCAGTAGTTTATCCCTTCTGTTAAAACGGTAAATAGAAAAAGCCGTACGTCCTCTTAACCCATAGCCACGGCTTTTCATGGAATCAGCCGTCTCAATCGCATTTTCCAGTGCCCATGTGACAAGAATGGACACCATATTTAACGCATAACGGATCTTCTTAAACCATTTGCCATTGCTCACATCCATCCCCACGCATTTCTGTCCATTGCGGATCACCTTCAGCTGGGCCATAAAGTGAGGCACAAACCGAAGCGCCATAGACAGCATCAGAGACATCGCAGGGATAATCCTGCCAAAAAGATAGATAAATTTATCACTTGTCATGATCTGGTTATAGCAGGAGAACCACAAAATCATAATAAAAAGTACACATCCCAGAACGATTCCATATACCATTGCCTCCAGCGTAACCCAGTTTCCGCTGCTTTCTATATAAAGAAGCGGTGTGACTCCGTAATGGTTAAACATCGGGTTTAAGAGTGCCACGATAAGGAGACTCGGTAGCGTCAGAAGAAAATTGATTTTCAGAACCTTCTTTACTCCGTTAAGCCACATGGAGTAAGCTGTGGCAGCCACAAAAGAGACTGCCAGGTAAACCGGGTGCTGGATAAACATGGTAAACCCCAGCACCACGGCAAAATAAAAGAAATTTAAAACAGGATGGCACCTGGAAAAAGCATCAGTCATAATACTGATCCCCCACATCCCTGCCAAGATTGCAGGTATAACGCCATTCTACCGTATCGCCGTCCTCCAGCGTATATTTCGAGCAGCCATAATTCGGATACCAGCCGTTGACACAGTACATCCATCCGGAATCCTTGCCACAGTCAAACTCATACAGGTTATTGATACCGGATACATAATAACTGTTATACATAGGTGTCCACTCCGACTCCATCTGAATACCGGCCTGATTACATACACGCTTCAGCACATCAAATACCGTCTCCCCCTCATAGAACTCCACCTCCGAAGGATACAGGATCCAGCCGTCCGCAGGCACAAATTCTGCCTTGGACTCTTTCAGATCATCCCAGTTATTCAGGATCGTAGAACACTCGATAGAGAAAGTACAGGTCATGGCTGTATCTGAGCTGTCATCGCCACCGAAAGTGTCTGTATTGCCTGTTCCATCGCCGGAAGAGTCTGTCTGTCCGGAACTGGTATTTCCATCTGTGCTGGACTGACCGCCAGAACTTCCAGTGGAATTTTCACCGTTTTGTGTATCCTTATTATCAGCAGTGCCCTTGGATTTGTCATCGGATTCATCCGTAGATTCACCTGTGGTAGAACCGCCGATCAGATAGAAATCTCCTCCTGTCTTAGTCACGTTAAAGGTAAGTGTTGTGCGCTCTGTTTTTTTCTTTCCGGTTTCTCTGGTAGTAATCTTTGCAGTATCAAGCTGATAAAGCTTTCCCTCTTCTTCCAGACAGTAAAGAACCTTATCCGCGTCCCATTTTTCTTTCAGATTCAGGGTCAGCTTCGCAGGCGCTGCCAGATTCATCTTCTCCAGTGTGACTTTCAACGCATAAGGCGCATCATTGGCAAGCTTCTTTACCTCTTCTGTTCCATCTTCACTGCACTGTACCAGAAGTTTTTGCTCCACCGGATTCTGAATCTGGCTTCCATTGTAAGTCCATTTATAACTGATCCCGCTGTCCGTTTTTCCGGTAAAATAATACTTTTCGTCCTTTCCGGCGATCGTTTCCATCTGTGCCTGGGTGATGATTCCGTCCTCAGGAAGCTTTGTTTTCTGCTTCAAAGGTTCCACATCTGTATCAGAATCTTCCTCCGTGCTGTTTAAGATCTCAGCTCCTTTTTCGGAAAGCTGTGTCATGCCGTCATCCCCGCCGCCACAACCTGAGAGCGAACTTACCCCCAGAAACAGTGCAAGCCACAGGGCAAGTCCCTTTTTCTTTATCCTCATTTCTTCTTCCTCCGCTTCTTAATAAGAGCCCTCACTCCGGCCTTAATGCCGCTGCCTGCCAGTCCTCCCGCCAGAGCACCGCCTGCCGCAAAACCAAAGATCATACCATATTCTTTCTTCTTTGAGGTCAGACTTCCGGTTCCACTCTCCCCGGCAGTTTCCTGATATCCATCCTCACCGGTATCCATCTGTGAAGTCTCTTCCGACTCTGTATAAGGCTCTGCTTCGAAATCCCAGCCGCCGGAATTCTTATCCTTTGATGACTTACTGTTCTTTGATTTACTGTTTTTAGAATCCTTTGAACCGGAGCCACTATCCTTTCCTGAGCTTTCGGAACCCGTGGAGCTTTTGCTGCCGGAAGACTTACCACCCAGAGATTTCCCGGATCCACCCGGCGTTTTCGTATTGCCGCCTGACGGTGTTGTGGCAGGAACCGGCGTCGGGGTAGGAATCGGCGTGGGTTCTTTCAGACCGGTACCGGAACCATCTCCCTTGCCACCTTTTTTGATACTCACATCTGACATATCATAAAGGCTCGTCTTGCCATCCTTCAGGCGCTGGTAGGCAACCAGTGCGTAATATCCCTGCTCCGTAGCCATCCCGTCCAGAGTGCCTGCTGCCGCCCCGCCGTTATTTCCAGCACCCGCCTTTACATGCATAAATCCACTTCCATCGATATGATAGGAAAGAAGATTCTCTATTGTCCAGTGGCCGCCCTTGATGAAACGCGAATCCGTCTCCGGGTCAATCCCAAGGCTGCATAAAGCCGTGATGATCTGTGCACAGGACTCCTCTGTCTCCACACCCATCGTGGAATATCCACCGCTGTCGTTCTGCATTTCCGACAATTTATTCAGCCCTCTGTCAATGGCAGCAGTCACATTCTCATAACCTGATTTATGATAATACGGTGCCAGCGCCTGCAGTGTCATGCCGGTGATATCAGAATCTGCATTACTCCCCATCAGCGTCCATCCGCCACCCGGGAGTTCACTCTGCAGCAGGAAATTCACCAGCGCAGATTCCGAATTCTGCTCCTTCGCAGACGGGTTCTCCGGGAAAGAATATTCCGGGTGGCAGTTAAGGGCAAGGAGTGCCCAGATCGGACCGTTTAATCCCTGTTCCTTCACAAGGCTGAAATCAGAGATATATTGAAATAGATTGTAACCACCCACATTGCGGGCATCCTTCCCCTCTGAGGTCAGGACCAGGATTCTCTTGGAATACTCTGTATATTTGGAAGTATTGGTAAGGATTCCCTTCTTTTCCTCGATATAATTTGCCGTGTGATTATAATAGGTAGAGAAATATTTCTCCTTCAGGCTTAAACCGCCTCTCGCCAGTCCAAGCACATACCATTCGCTGCCAACAGAAGGATTGGTATCTGTTGCACGCATATAGGCGCTGGTCTCTGCCATAACCTGACTGACCGATTTCTTCAGGGCATTTGCTCCCTGCATGACCGTTACCTTACAGGAGGCCGTCATTTCCGGGTGTTGTGTTACAGAAGCGGTAATCGTAGCTTTGCCATTCTTTACTGCTGTGACAACTCCCTTTTTGCTTACTTTCGCAACAGAAGTGTCACTGCTTTTCCATGTCACTGTATACTCTTCCGTAACCGATTCCGGTACCGGAACCACCTTCAGGGTGTATTTCTGCCCCCGGTTGATCTTAACGGATTTACTGTTAAGAGAGATTCCCTGAAGTCCTGCGGGAAAGTCAGCAATGATCAGATGGTTTAAAGTTCTGGCACTATCCAGATAGAAACAGTTATCTTCTGTCGTCTGAGGAGTCAGTTCCATAAACGAATCCCCGGTACTTCTAAGGATCCTCGGCTTCGTCAGACTCTCATAGCCATCCGGAACAGGAAAGGTCAGAGAGATCATCGTCATTGGCTGATAGCTTTCTCCTGTACGGATATCCGTATAGGAAATATTTATATCATAAAGAAGCTGTGGAAGAGTCCCCGGATATGCTTCGGAGAGCTCCTGTATAGTCTGTTCCTGATCCGGGTTCTCCTGCACATGGGTCTGCACATACCAGGGATTTCCCGTGGCGGTCACTCCACTGTCAGAAGAAATCAGTGCCGCGATACGGTTTCGGACAGTTTCAAGAGCCTCTTTGATCTCAGGGTCAATTTCTGCCTGTTCCTCTTCTGTCAGACTGTCATAGGTGTCACTGGCAAGAAAGAACTTCGAGACCGTTTCTGAGGACAGATCAATTTCTTCGAGCGCCGCTGCTTCCTGAATACAGGAAATCATGGCTGGTATATCCAGCTTTTCTTCACCGGCTTCATTATTTTCTTCTTCATTTCCGGCCGCGCCATCGTCTGTCTCTGACTGAGATGGTTCGGTGTCAGACTGGAATTCATTCGCAGTTTCTCTGTCGTCAGAATCATCATGCTGTACAGGGACAGAAGTTTCTTCTGCCTCCCCGTGTATCTGCTCAGCCGGTGGCATCTGGGCTGCGGGTACAGGACATGCGGTCACAGCAATTCCTGTACTGAGAAGCAGTGCCATCCATTGTTTATTCATTTGTTTCCTCCGCGTTTTTAATCTAAAAAATTACATCCGGGTAAAATAGCACCCGCAATTCCTGAAATTACAAAATGACAGATGACTCTCCCCCTGTCATATAGCAGGTAGAAAGGACATCTGCCTTATTTTTTTGTATCATTCTTTCCAAATTTTGCAGCAATTATCAGAGCGATTATTACATTTATCAGAAAATTCCATCCATAAGTATCTTTCCATATGTTTAACAGGCAGCTCAAATCTGAAATTTTATTGTGGAATATAAATTCTCTTGATATAAATATAGCTGCCAGGCTCGCCAAAAACATTAATGAAATAGTCAGCAAAAATATTTTTATTTTATTCATATATATAAATTATACAGGATAGGAATCTGTAGACATTTTATATTCAGAAACTAATTTTGTTCTTGCTGAATCTGAATATATTGATATAATCACGCGCAATTTTGAACCATACATAGCTGTAATTGAAGTACCATATCCCTTTTTTTTGAATTTACTGTAATGTTCCTCTATACAATCACTCGCATAAGAAGAAATTCCCGCTCCAATTGCACTTCCTGCTATAGCTGCTCCTTCACCTCCGCAAGATCCAATTGCTGTTCCAGTTGCAGTTAACACAGCACTACATAATGCCTTTATAGTTTTCTTTTCGGTAGATACATTAAATGAAAAATTATACTTAGCGCGCTTCCATTGATTAAATTCCCGTGATTCATAATTATCAGCGCTTACAATATTTACATTGCTATCATTTGCATATACAGTAACTGTAAAAATTTGCAAAATCATACATAAAATTATAATTATAAATGCTTTTTTCATTCTCTTATCTTCTTTTGGGGTATGCAGTGTGTTGATAACACACTGCATACTGATTTTATTATTTAACAGTTACTTTTTTAATCTTTGAGAAAGAGCCATAAACTGCTTTTCCGTTTACTTTTCTGTAAGCACGTACTTTATAGTAACGGGTCTTTCCGGTGAGGAGGCTCTCGTCTGTCGCACCTGTACCTTTGGTGATCTTTATGCGGGTATAGGTACCATTTTGGGAATCGCTGGCATATACCTGATAGCCATCGGCACCCTTTACCTTACTCCATTCAAGCACTGCTGTCTTTGAAGTTGAGCCTGCGGACAGGGTCGGAGCAGAAAGTACTGCCTTTGCTTTCTCTGTTGCTGAATAGCTTCCGTATACTTTCTTTCCGCTTACATTGCGGTAAGCACGTACTTTGTAATAATAAGTCTTACCGGTAACTGCTTTCTTATCAAGGAAGGTAACTGCACTGTTCTTTGCGGTTGATCCAATTGCTGTATACTTGCCATCCTTTGAAGCAGAGCGGTATACTCTGTAACCGTTTGCTCCGGAAACCTTATTCCATGTGACACGGATGGTGGTATAGTTCTCGGAATCAGTTGCTGCGATCTTTACTTTTCCAAGCTTCGCTTTTCCAATCACACCATCTTTGTCATAACTGCTTACAGTCTTTCCGCCCCATGTATAAGAATAAGCTCTTACTGTGTAATAGTAAACTCTTCCTGTAACTGCTTTCTGATCCTTATAGGAAATATCTGTTACCCGGGATGCGATCTTCTTCCATCCGCTGTCTGCTGTTCTGCGGTATACCATGTATCCGTCTGCGTTATCCACGCTGCTCCAGCTGATCTGGACAGTCTTATAGTTGATTGCCTTTGTCTGAAGATCTGCAGGCATATCTGCCTTAAATGCACCCTGTTTGCCCGCAAGTTCAATGTGGTAATCTGCCACGATCGTCTTGATCAGCCCTAACTGCTTCGCATTCCACATATAGGACTTGCCTTCCACACTCATGCCGTCGATCAGCTTCTGAAGTGCTGCAAGCTCTGCTTCTACATTTGCAATGTTCTCTTTGGTAACAGCAGTCGGAAGATTGCTGATCCACTCATCTGCCTGCTGTGCATCTGAAATGTCCTTACCTGCCTTGTCAGCCTGTGCCGTCAGTGCTGCGATAACCTCTGCAAAAGTCATCTCCTGACTGCCGACTTTGACTTTCAGGCCTGCCATGGCATCTTCCTGTCCCTGATAATCCTTAGCATAACGGTCAAGGAAAGCCTTAACATCTGCGTAGGAATCTCTGTCTACCGGGTGATCTTTTACTGTTGCATAAATCTGTGCTGCTTCATCTGCGAAGAACTGCTGATATGCACTCTGGCCTTTCTCATAAGTCAGTGCCATGGCAAGAAGCTTCTCCATATTCTCAACCAGTGCGGTGTTCTCGCTTCTGAATTTCTTCTCTTCTGTTTCTGTTAATCTGTCATAAGCATTCTTGGCTTCTGCAATCTGTTTCAGCTCTGCTTCTGTAAGTTCACGCTTAGAGGTATCACCTGCTGCCGGAACTTCTTCATCAGAGGAGAAATCAACATCTGTCTGGACATCTTCAGTATCTTCAGCTGATTCTGCCTGAGGGATATCCACTGTCTCAGCTGCCTGCTCATCAACTTCATCACTGCTGAATGCGTCCGCACTTCCATCTGAGAAATCAGATCCCTCAGACTGTGCCGGTACCGCCTGTTCCTCTTCAACAGAAGCTGCCTCCTGTGCTGATGGAACTGTAGTCGGCTGAGGTGCCTCATATCCTCGTACTGTCTGCGCATCCGGGAGTGCTTTAAGCATTGCCTTGAGCGCATCGGCTTTCAGCTGGTAAATATAACCTTCTGCTTTCTCCAGAGAAGCTGTATTTGTAACCTGGGCTTTCTGCTGGTCATCAAGCGTATCATACAATGCTCTTGCATTTACCACATAAGCCTTCCAGTCATTCCAGATTTTCTCTGTCGGAACATTGTTATTCTTCTCTGTCAGTCTCAGAGGTCCGTCAGAAAGAGCACCTGAAGATGAAGTAGTGATATTCAGTTCATCGATAAAGGAGATCACATAAGCAACCTTCTCATCCGTACTCTGTCTGCTGATAAACAACTCCGCTTTTTCAAGCTCTGCATAGTTTGTCACACGCTTCTTCTGATCTGCTGTCAGGGCATCATAAGCCGTTCTGGCTTCCACTACAAGAGCCTGTTTCTTCAGATAATTATCGGAAGTAACCTCGCCGATTGCCTTGATCTTATCAACAACTGCAGCCGCAGCCTTCAGATCAGGAATCAGATTTCTCAGATACTGTAACGTACTGTAATTCGTAACCAGAGCTTTCTGCGCATCTGTAAGAGCATTGTACTCTGCCTGTACGCGGTCAAGAAGCTGCAGAACATACGGATCAAGAGTCAGTTCAGAAGAAGAAGGAAGCGCATCAATATCAGCGATAACCTTCTCTACTGCTTTCTTATCCTTATCTTTCTGCTCCTGCTGTTTCTCAAGTTCTCTGATCTTAGCCTCTGCTTCAGTCAGCTTAGAGTAATTTGTAATTACAGATTTCTCTTCATCATTCAGTGAATCATAAAGAGTTCTTGCCTTCTCTACAGCCGCCTTGTCATCCAGTGTCAGCTTATCCGCTGCCGGAATCGCATTAATGGCTGCCATAGCTTTTTCAATAGAATTACCTGAACCAGTCTCTGCTGCAAGAAGCTTTCTAAGTGTATCCTTGTTAAAGATTGCCTTGTGAGTTTCGTCTAATGCTTCGTAAGCGTCTCTCGCTTCTTTGATCTGCTTTTTCGTACTGTCATCGTTAAGGGCAAGGATCATGTTGTTAACTTTTTTTGTTGGAACAGTTACGTCTGTAAATTCCCAGAAGCTGGATGTTTTTTCATATTGTCTGATAAATGCATCCAGACCACGTGCAATCTGCGGAACATCATAATTTGTGAATCCATGAATACTTCCGTCAAAAACACCATCTACATCTACCAGATCAAAGAATGCATCAAGAATATTGTTTCCATTCTTAGTATATCCACTGGAAGAATCTAAAACATTTACACCAAACGTTCCTGCAAAAAGCATTGCCTGTGCATCATTCCATGCGTTGTTTCCATAAGACATACATCCTGTTTCAAATCCTGGTGTACAGAATGAACCTGTTGAACGTTGTGCAATTGCTGGAAGCTTATGTAATGCCTTGTCTACAGCTTCTGTTACATCATCGTAACCAGGCTTTTTGTACCAGAAAATAAGTGGCTGCCATCCCATGGTATTGTCGGCATTTGCAAAAATTTTGTCTTCGGCATTTGACAAAGCTTTTGCTGTATCATGTGCCCATTGGTTAAGTTCTGTATCTTTAAAAGTGTCAGCGGTATACCCACCTGCTTTTATTGCATTAATAGCATATACAGTTGTATAAGTAAGTTCTGTGCTTTTTCTTGATCCAACTGCCGAAAGAAGGTCTACAGACGAAATGTCCCTTGGATCATATCCAATAGCTTCAATAGCTAAAATTAATTTTGAAAGTTCTGTTGTCTTCCATTGAGAAACATCAGTTCCCTGATTTTTAAGTAACTGCAAATACTCTTTGGTATTTGCAAACCATTTGTCAAAATAATTTGTATCTCCATATGGAATATAGCCGCATCTAGCTGCTGTAAAAATGGCCCAAATATCTGTATTTTCATAGGATGGGGATTCTTTAGATCCAAAGGCATTTTTATTTTGGCAATAGTTCATAATAATGTTACAAGCCTTTTTAGCTTTTTCATAGTAAGATGGCCAATTACTTGGATTACTTGAGTTTCCCTTAGCTCCATTGTCTACAACTTCACCAGTACCGTCAACTACTTCAACTTTGAAACTATACCCATCTTCTTCTGCTTGTGCTTCTTTTCCATCTTTAAATTTCAAAATAGGCATATTAATCCATTCTACGCTTAATGGACGTTCGCCTAAAAAACTCGTATCAATTGTAGCAGATTTTATATCTTTCTTTACATCATCAGATGGCAAAACTACTTCTATACCATATTTTTCAATAATAGATTGTTGTTCATCAGTTAAATCTGTAAATTTTACACCTATCACATTTACAACATTATTATTACCGTCATCGTAAATATTCTTTTTTTCACCATCTATAATATCTACTTGATATGGGAAATGATAATTTTTAGCATAATCAACAAAACGATTATAATCTCTGGGTACGCTTGTACTCCATACTTTAGGTTCAGTGGAAGCCTGAACTTTAAGAGTTATTTCTTCGGTTTGTAGATTATAATATGGATAGCCATTATTATCTTCTGGGGAAATAGTCCATTTTTTATTAAAGTCAAACCCTTCATAAGTTCCCTGGTTTTTCATTTCAGACGTAGTTTTGCCAAAATCAGCATAATTAGGAAACTCTTTATTATTATCTCTATTTGTAATATATTCAGACATGATTTTAATGTCTGGCATATTTTCTTTATCATAATAACAATTGGTTGCACTTGCTGACGTACTAAAAAAACTTTTTCGTGTAAATGAAACACATAGATATCCCCATGTATTATCTTTTATTTTGGGTTCCAGTTCATCTGCTAATGACTTTATTGCTTCCGAATACTGTCCATATCCTATACAATTTTGGTAAGTTATTCCAGTATTAATTGTTCCTAATTGACAAAATTCAAATGATAAATCATTATCAACAATATCGTCAGCTATTTCTTCGATTGTTTTTTCACTCTGCAAATCGTAAGTTATTGCTATGGAAGAATCCATTAAAGTTCCGTTTCCCTCGATTGCACCTATATAAACATCTGTATCTTCATCGTCATAAATACAAGTTACGTTTCCTTTAATTGTTATTCCTTTTGCAATTCCATCACATCGCGAAAAGACAGTTTGAAATTCATCTGTTTCGCTATTATATGCATATGATTCATCAATTTGTACATTTATATTTTCTACAATTCCATTGTCATTTATACGAAAAGGAAATACAGCAATGTTTTCTTTTGCTTCTTTTGAAGCATATGTAATGGTGTGTCCTTTTCCGTTCAATATGCCGCCAAAACTAGATGTTGCTTCTGGAACATCTGAAATGTCAATGTCATTACATAGTATAACCGTTTTATTATTATAATTTTGTATATTTTCGATAAAATTATAATAATCTTGTTCTGTATTAATACAGTATTTCCCTGTTGAATCTTGTGATAATATATCTGAATTAGCTTTTACAAGATAGGCATTACTAAATAATAGAAAAGCTGAGAATATTAACTGATATAAGATTTTTTTTTCTTTTTTCTTTTTCTTCATATCTATTTACACCCTAAAATTAAAATAATATGAAAAAGAACTAATGCTTTATAAAGTGAAACTTTATAAAGCATTAGTATCTTCATCTTTTTTATTTGCTATTAAAATTTACTTTATTTCCAACCCGGAACCTGAATCCACTGATCTCCCTGCTGAACATAACTGGAAAATCCAAGATCTAATCCCATCATCATAGAAAAATCTAAGCATACAGTGTGTTCTTTAGTGTCGGAAAGTACAGTATCAACACCTAAGTTATCTGTATTACCATCAATAATAGTCATCCAACCTGAATAATTATTATAGTCTTTCTCAGAAAGCCAATCTGTTTTATGAACTGTATTATTCCAGGTTGAATTTTTTGTAACCTTCATGCTTTCTGTTTCTGTTGTATTAAGATCTGATAATTTGAAATATTTTTCTCTTCCGTTAGCAAGAGAGTTTGCTGTTTTATTTGCTGTACCATCATCTGCAAATACTTTCCCTAAATCGCTATTAGCATGATTTTCCATTTTAACAGCTGGAATATAATTTCCATACTGACTATCACACCAACTTAAAACTCCTTGATAATGATAAGTTTTACCATTTAAAGTCTCTTTTGTTTCAGTATCAGATCCCGAAACTGCTTTCAGAACATCTAGTGCAGTAACAGAACCGTTGGAATTTGTTACTGTAACAACTTTTTCTGGCACAATGTCTGGTGACGCACTTTTTTTTCCTGTTAAACCAGTTGTCTTTATAGACACTTTTGCAGTTACTGTATCTGCCATAGCCGGTACTGCTGTGCTTCCTACCATTGTTGTTGCCATTAAGAATGCAATCACGCTTTTTCTTACTTTCATGTTCATTTTGTTTCCTCCTTAATTAAATGTATTATTTTTTTGCAGGTTATCCTGCAAAATATATCATTTCGCATCCTTTTCAGACCACGTTTGATACCTGTTTTCCATAAAAAAGGGTATAAAAAATAAACCTCCGTTATGCCTACAGATATTTGTTTTTTATTTTTACTAAAGTCCGTCTCCTGACTTAAAGTTCCAGAGTATTTTTCAGACATACTCTAACCTACTTACTGCCCTTCTCAGAAATAATTTCCAATGGCTTCGCAGTGTTCGTCCTTATTACAGTGGGGATGAGACCGTACCGGTATCTCACCGGATTTCCAAAAGCTAAAGATAAAGAGATAACGTTACTTCCGATATTCTGTTATCAAAGTGCAAAAAAAATCCCTGCCGGATTCGGCAGGGAATATCAATGTACAAACCAAGAATCCACTCCTATCCTTTATATTAAAGTATCCCTTATGAATACTTCTACAAGAATACAGTGAATTGCAGACTGAATATACTACAAGGGACGAAAGCCCTGTTTGGGATTCTCACCCAACGATTCTTCAATCATTACCGTAGTAATGAGCTGTACATGTGCGCTAAACGCTATTCGTTTTTTACGAAACCATCTTAACATTTTGTCCATAATTTGTCAATATCCCGATTACAAATAATTACTTCCCTTATTATCCCCGGAATACGTCTGAGAAAACACTCTTTTACAGAATCTCCACAATGCGGAATATACAAATCAAAGGAATGATCTTCCACACCTCTGTTGTGAATTACTCGGCAACTGAGTTACCAGAGCATCTGAATTAAGGCGGGATACCGCCTTTTTTCAGGGTGCATCCATGGCACCACTACTGTTTGCTCTTTAGAGCTATACAGCTACTTTTATTATTTCCGGTGTTTTCAGTCCGGTTACGGACAGTTCTTTTTTTACTCCGGATACGGAGTGATATTTTCTCAGGATATTATATGCGCCTACCGCATCTGCATTATAGACTCTGTTTCCATCCCTATATGATCCTCTCTCTTTCCGGTTGGACGGCTCTGCATATCTTTTCCCTACTTCCGGTGACAGCGGACTGCACTGGCTGGTATAACTTTCTTCCTAAAGTAACGAGAATGCGACGCGCAATTATTCAAAACCAAAAACATTACCTGCAAATCATACAAATCCCCACACATCCAATAACCAGCGCACAGAAAAGAAACGCTTTCCCTGCGCGTCCCCTCCCTGATTTTGTCTCCCCCCCTCAAAAAATTTGTTGTCTTTTCTCCAAAAAAGTGTATAATACAATTTAATCGAACATTCATTGACAATTACCGGTTTTTAGTTCTGTCAGTCACGGTATAGAAATGTCGGACTTTCAGCTAAGAGGGAATCAGGTCAGAATCCTGAACAGTCGTGCTGCTGTATACGTGCAGCCATATCTCATATCCATTGCATCGTTATGCGAGAAGGAGAGACATGGCGTTACTGCGTGAGTCAGAATACCTGCTATAAACTGCCGCCATTAACTACACGCAATAGGAAATGGAAGGGTGATCTTCTTTAGTGTTCTCTTTTTTACAGAAGTATCATCCTTACATATGTTTTCTCTGTTCCTTTTAAGGAATATAGAACACCAGCAGTTATCGGTACCTTGTTATTTTTATCATAGTCCATACTACTCCCATGCAGAGAAAACAACATTGTCTATCAGCAAAGGAGTATTTTTTTATGTCAAATTCTCTGACACTTACGCGTCGTAACTGCGGACAGTATATTGAGAAGAATATGGAACTTCCACAAAACTGCCGCTCTATCTCAGCAGAAACCTTTTTTAACAGACCTGATATTCGTTCTGTGGTATTTCCCTATGAAATGGAACAGATTGGAAACAAAGCCTTTCAGGGATGTTCCCGGTTAAGCAGAATAGAGCTTCCTGAACATCTGCAAAAACTTGGCATAGGGGTATTTTCAGACTGCATTTCTCTGAAAAAAGTCAAAATTCCCGCCAGCCTTACCAGTATTCCAAAAAATGCATTTAACAATGGCCGAAAACTGAACAGTCTGGAGTTCGCCCCGAACAGCAAACTGACATTTATCGGTCCGAATGCCTTTTCAGAATGCGCTACTCTTACGGAAGTTGTTTTCCCTGCCTCTCTGGAAGAAATCGATGACAGGGCTTTTTATAAATGTAAGAAACTGAGTTGTATTTCTTTTCCGGGGGGGGATTTAAGGGTTATCGGAAAGCAGGCTTTCTATTTCTGCGGAATGGATTCGCTGCAGCTGCCTGATTCGCTGGAAGTTCTTGATGAGAGTGCTTTTTTTAAGTGCTGTAATCTGACCTCTGTGGTGATTCCGCCCAATGTCAGATACCTTGGAAAATGGATCTTTCATGGATGTAACCGCCTGCAGTATCTGGAGATTCGCCATGATCCTGAATTTATCGGGGAATGGATCATCAACAAAGCGGCTACGATCCGCTGTTATAAAGGTTCTAAAGTAGACAGATACTGCCAGCAGTCAGGATTCAAAGTAGAATACTTTTCCTAATAACAACAAAATCTGTATTGAACAGACAAAAAAGAGGAATGTTTATGAATGATACTTTTACTTATTTTCAAAAGAAGGGATGTACTGTTTTTTCTTTTCCGGGAAAAACAAGGGTTCTTAGCACCAGTCCTCTTAATGGCGGGATCACTGCTCATCTCACGCATGCTTTAAATATCAACTGCATGAATGGTGCCTATGAATGTGAAATGCTTGGAAACACCTATGAGGAAGACCTGAACATTCATACAAAAGAGCTGGGAATTGATCCGCAGACAGCAACCGCACTCAGCACAGCGGCATGGACTGAACTGTGTGCTGTTGAGAAAATCTGTTATCAGGAGTTATCCGTGACTGCTGCTGTTACAGGGGGAATTGATTCAAACGGAATGTGTCCGGGAGATCCTTCTTCTTACTATGAAAGAAACGGCGCTTACGAGATGCTGCCACCCGGTACGATCAATGTTTTTATCTATATCAATCAGAATGTTACAGAGGCAGCCATGGTCCGCTCAATGATGATTGCTTCGGAGGCAAAAGCAGCGGCCGTTTCACATCTCTTACTTGGAAGCTGTTATTCAGAAGAAATCGCGACAGGTTCTGGTACTGACGGAATGGTGATTGCCTCGGCTATGGAGGGAGAGCTGACACTTACCGATGCCTCCGGACATTCCAAGCTTGGAGAGCTGATTGGCAGGGCAGTCCGTATGGCAGTAAAACATGCCCTGATGAAACAGACAGCTGCCTGTGGTCCGAGACAGTTTCAGGTTCTTGTTCGTACTGGCAGATATGGAATCACCCCGGGAACTCTGTGGGATTTTTATACAGAGCATGAGATTCTTTTTCATGCATACAATATTAGTTTTAAGAAAGCTTCTGAGCTGGAAGGAATACTTCTATCGCGAAACAGAAACAGCAATCTGGTTTTATGTGTGTCTCTTTATCTTCATCTGATGGATCAGCTTCGCTGGGGACTAATCATGGAACCGGAGGCTGTCCGAGAGGGAAAAAGGCTGCTTCTTTATGGACTGTACTGTGGACGGGATACTTATCTGGGCGATGTTTATCCCGAAGATGTATGGAAGAACGAAGTACTGAAAACATTTTCACTTAAAGAACAGCTGATTTATATTTTAATCTGTTATTTTTCTGTCAGATCATAGTTGGATCATCACATTTTTATGGTAAAAATATTCTATGCCTGCTTTCTCCTGATGAAATACAAAAGGGAAGTGAATAGAATAAGTTCAATGTCCACTCACTTCCCTCCTGAAATCGTTGAAATCTATATACACATTATAAGGGAAAAGCCGCAAAAAAGCGAATCCGGGTGGTTGTGGATAAAGTAAAAATGACGGATAAAAAACAGTACATAACATCAATAAAAAAATTTAAAATTCGTCATTTTTACTAATGCCCTATGCAAGGGTCTGAACAATAACCTAACATCAAGCATCAGGTAAACTAATAAACAGCCTGAAGAAAACTCTCCAGACTGTTTTTATCATTTCTGTGCGAAATACTCTTTTGTAAGTGTAATGGCGGTTCCTGAAAGCAGGAATACACCAATTAAGTTGGGGATTGCCATGAGACCGTTGAATGTCTCAGCAATACTCCAGAGAAGTCCCAGATCTACAGTTGCACCAATGATTGCCACTAATGAATAGGCGATCATAAATGGGCGGATAACTTTTGCAGAGAATAAGAATTCAATGCAGCGAGCTCCGTAAAGTCCCCATCCGATAATCGTTGAGAATGCAAAGCAGCACATGGCAACTGCCGTAAAGATGGAAACCCAGCCTCCGTATGTAGAAGTAAATCCGGAAATTGTAAGTTCTGCACCTGCCGCTGCACCGTAATTTACCGGCACGCCGCTTACAAGGATCACAAGTGCTGTCAGAGTACAGATCACGATCGTATCTGCAAATACCTCAAAAATACCAAACATACCCTGTTTTACAGGTTTGCTTGTATCCGCACAGGCATGAGCGATAGAGCCTGTACCAAGTCCGGCTTCATTGGAGAAAATACCTCTGGAAACACCCTTTTTCATACTGAGGAAAAAGCTTCCGATCACACCACCTGTCACTGCTGACGGATTAAAGGCTCCATAAACAATATCATGGAAAACTGCCGGAACTCTTCCGATATTTAAGATCACAACGCCCAATGCAAGTGCAATATAAAACAATGCCATAAACGGCACCAGCTTCTCGGAAACACTTCCGATTCGCTTGATACCACCCAGCAGTACCATACCAACCAGCAGCGTGATCACAATTCCAAGGATCAGATTCAGTCTGCCTGTGGAAGACTCTGAGATCACATTAAAGTTAATAAGAGCTGTATCAATTGCTGTTGTAATGGTATTTACCTGCGTGGCATTACCTGTTCCAAATACAGTCAGTACACCGAATGCAGAATAAAGAACTGCAAGAAATTTCCAGTTCTTTCCCAGACCATTCTTAATATAATACATAGGTCCGCCTACATAATCTCCATGTCTGTTTCTCTCACGGAAATGTACTGCCAGGGTAACCTCTGTAAATTTCGTGCACATTCCAAGGAGCGCGGAAACCCACATCCAGAATACAGCTCCCGGTCCGCCGATGGCGATAGCTCCGGCAACACCGGCGATATTTCCAGTACCTACTGTACCTGCCAACGCAGTACAGACTGCCTGGAAAGGTGTCATGGAACCGTCAGAAGCCTCTTTCTTCTTAAAAATTCTTCCCAGTGTGGTTTTAAGCGCATACGGGAATTTGCGGATCTGGACAAAACCAGTCCGCAGGCTCAGGTAAAGCCCTACGCCGATAATACAGATCATAGCCGGGACACCCCAGATAAAATTATTTACGACGTTATTGATGGATTCAATTGTCTGAAGCATGTTAAATAAACCTTTCTTTCGTGTAATAATAACAGTTTAGCACTTTTTTCACCGTATGTACAGAAAAATTCTATTAAGATAAAGCATTAAAGCACAATAAGTTAACAGCGCAAACAGATACGATCAGCCGCTCCACTGCTTGCCATACCCATATCACTACTTCACAGTTTGAGCAAAAGTCAAAATAACGTATAAATTTGTCATAATTTCAGTAGCATTTCCTCACCCAAACCTCTATTATTGTAAATATGAAATCAAGGAACACACCTGTGTATTTTCTAACAGTACTTAAGCGTTTCAGTTATTCGGTGTAGCGCCGCGTAGCAAAGCGGATGATTTTATCCGCTTGACCATTTTCAACCTAAGGAGGACATGACAAAATGATTCAGAAATATACTTACGGAACCCCATTTGAAACCGATGCCATCGTAACTTCTATCCCGGCTTCTGAGGGAACTCCTGCATACGGAACTATCTCCACAGAGAACGGCTTCTCTTTTACTTATGACATGGATGACAACGATGTTGTCTATGGTCTGGGCGAATCAAACCGCGGAATCAACAAACGTGGATACGTTTATGAAAGCAACTGTTCCGACCAGCCAAACCATACAGAAGATAAAATCTCCCTCTACGGAGCACATAACTTCATCGTAATCTCCGGAAAACAGACTTTCGGTCTCTTCGTTGATTATCCCGGAAAACTGAAGTTTGATATTGGTTACACACTCTCTTCCCAGTTAAAGATCACCTGTGAGGATGCAGATCTTTATCTGTATGTGATCGAGGGTGAAACCCCTTACGATATCGTAAAACAGTTCCGCAAAATCATCGGAAGAAGCTATATCCCGCCTAAATTCGCATTTGGTTTCGGTCAGAGCCGCTGGGGATATACAACTGCTGACGACTTCAGAAAAGCTGCTGACGGATATCGTGAAAACAATATTCCGATCGATATGGTATACATGGATATCGATTACATGGAAGACTACAAAGATTTCACAGTCAATCAGGAAAACTTTCCTGACTTTGAGGCCTATGTCAATGAAATGAAAGAAAAAGGCATCCACCTTGTCCCGATCATCGATGCAGGTGTCAAGGTAGAAGCTGGCTATGATGTTTATGAAGAAGGCGTTGAGAAGAACTACTTCTGCAAACGTGAAGACGGCAGTGATTTCGTTTCCGCTGTATGGCCGGGCTGGACTCATTTCCCTGATGTCCTGAATGCAGATGCCAGAGCATGGTTCGGACAGAAATACGAACGTCTCATTTCAAAGGGAATCGACGGTTTCTGGAATGACATGAACGAACCTGCAATGTTCTGTACACCGGAAGGCGTTGCTGAATTAAAAGAATACATCAAAGACAACTTCATGGACAAGGAAGAAACATCTGGATTCGTTCTCGGCGCAAAGGTAAAAGGACTTGCAAATAATCCGGAAGATTACAAACGCTTCTATCACAATGTAAACGGTCAGAAGATCCGCCACGACAAGGTACATAACCTGTTTGGCTATAACATGACCCGTGCAGCAGGTGAAGCATTTGAAAAAATCGCACCTGGCAAACGTTTCCTGATGTTCTCCCGTTCCTCCTATGTGGGAATGCACAGATACGGCGGAATCTGGATGGGAGACAACAAATCCTGGTGGTCACACATCCTTCTGAACTTAAAGATGCTTCCATCCCTGAATATGTGCGGTTTCCTTTACACAGGTGCAGATCTGGGCGGTTTCGGTGCAGATACCACACGTGACCTGGTACTGCGCTGGCTGGCACTTGGTGTATTCACACCTCTTATGAGAAACCACTCCGCTCTGGGAACCAGAGAACAGGAAGCTTACCAGTTTGAAAATATCGAAGACTTCCGCCATGTGATCGGTGTCAGATATCGCCTTGTTCCATATCTGTACAGTGAATACATGAAAGCAGCATTAAACGACGACATGATGTTCCGTCCGCTGGCATTTGACTACACAGACGATGCTTTCGCAACTCAGGTAGAAGATCAGCTGCTTCTTGGAAATGAAATCATGATCGCACCTGTTTATACACAGAATGCAAAAGGCCGCTATGTATATCTGCCAGAAGAAATGATGTTCGTAAAATTCCTGCCTGACGGAACAATTTCTCAGGAGATTCTTGAAAAAGGACATCACTATGTAGAAGTTTCCCTGAATGAAGTTCCACTGTTTATTCGCAAAGGAAAAGCAATCCCGGTTGCTGATGTTGCGCAGACAGTAAAGGATATCAATCCGGCTACGATCCGCATGATCGGATATGAGGGAGCTGAATATGACCGTTATGATGATGACGGTGTAAGTACTCTGTAATTTAACCGAATCAGACAACTTTCCCTGCCTGAATTGCAAAAAGTGCCAGGTAGCAGATAGAACTGAACCAGAAGTCACCTCATAAAAATAATAAAAAGAAACAGTCACATACATCTGATGAATGTTGAGATATTCACTCAAGTATGTGACTGTTTTCTTTTACATTGTTATTCTTTATCTTTATTTGCCAAAACAATATAACGGTAAATTTCTGTAAACGGGATCTCTTTTTCTCTGCTCAACTGTGCAACGCTCTCATATTCCGGATAAAGCTGCTCTTTTCCATTCAAAGTGCATACCTTTACCTGAACTTCTCCCCATGGAGTCGGAAGGGTTCTCGTTTCTCTGGGAAGAATCGTACGTTCCATTATGCTATAACGAATTCCAATCGTAGTAGTTTCTTCAAAAATAATATTCTGGAGCATTTCCATATCTTCTTCCTTACAGATCACATTCAGAACCCATGCAGGTCTGTTCTTTTTCATAAAAACAGGCACATAATGTACATCTCTGGCACCGGCTTTCATCAGACGTTCCATGACAAATCCCAGAACTTCTCCACTGCAGTCATCAATGTTTGTCTCCATCTTGATAATCGTATCTTTGGTTTCCTGATTTTCAGCTTTCGGATTATTTCTGATTTCCGGGTTTTTGAATTCTTCTGTCTGAGCCTTTGCTTTATCTCTTCCTTTAGCCTGCTCTGTGCTTTCTGAGATAATCATTGCCCTTAAGATCCCAGGACATTCATACTGGCGTTTACCTGCACCGATTCCAATCTTCTGGATTTCAAATATTTCCGGAAGTTTATCTTTTGTTTTCACTGCTGCCACTATCGCTGCACCTGTAGGCGTTACAAGTTCACCCTCTACCTCTGTCATTTTCAGATGTAAATGGTTGGCACTTACTATATTTGCAACTGCCGGAACCGGGATTGGCAGGATGCCATGCTGACAACGGACAGTTCCACGTCCCTCGCAGAGGACAGGAACGATAACCTCTGTAATATCCAGATCATCCAGACAGACTGCCACAGACACAATATCCACAATAGAGTCCACTGCTCCCACCTCATGAAAATGCACCTGATCTACAGGAACATTGTGTGCTTTACTCTCTGCCTCTGCAAGAATTTCGAATATACGCAATGCGATCTTCTTTGCATTCTCAGTCATTGCACTATGCTCTATAATATAGGTAATTTCCTTTATTCCACGGTGTTCGTGATGGTGATGGTCTTGCGCTGATCCTGCGCCATGGGCGTGATTGTGCTCATGATTATGAAAATGTTCCGCTTCATCCTCATGAGCATGATTATGATCGTAAAAATGATTATTCTCATGACCTTTATGATGATGTCCATGCAGATATTCCATATCATGGTCATGATTTTCATGCTCTTTATCCAGCACAACATCAAAATCACATGCATCTATTCCGGACTTTACAACTCTGCTGATCTTTGTCTCAAATCCTGATATCGGAAGGCTTCTCAGCACCTTGTCCAACACAGTTCTGTCACCCCCCAGATCAAGAAGAGCCGCAACCGTCATATCACCACTTATCCCTGAATAACATTCCAGATATAATGTTTTTCCCATAATCAATTTCCTTTCTCATCTGTACCTGCTGCCAGACGGTTGATCTGTGTTGCCAGATAGCCGGCACCGTAGCCGTTATCGATATTCACCACAGCAATCCCGTTCGCACAGGAATTGATCATGGTAAGAAGTGCCGAAAGACCATGCATACTTGCACCATAACCCACAGAAGTCGGTACTGCGATCACCGGTCTGCTCACCAGACCGCCCATCACACTGGCAAGAGCTCCCTCCATTCCCGCAACTGCAATTACACAGTTCGCACTCTGGATCGTCTCCAGTCTGGAAAATAAACGATGCATTCCGCTGACTCCCACATCATAAATACGTTCAACATTTGTACCAAAATATTCCGCTGTCTGTGCAGCTTCCTCAGCAACCGGAATATCTGCAGTTCCTGCTGAACACACGGCGATCTTACCAATACGCTTCTTATCTTTCTTTTCAACCTTTAAGATGCGTGAGATCGGATCATATTCCACTTCCGGAAACTTCTCCTTCACCAGTTCATACTGATGTTGGGAAGCTCTGGTTCCGAATACCTCACCGTCTTCTCTGTATAATCTTTCAAAAATATTCAGAAGATGTTCATCTGCCTTATTACTGCAGTAGATTACTTCTGCGAAACCGGTTCTTGCCTTGCGGCTTGTATCCAGCTTCGCATATCCCATTTCTTCATAACTTTCTTTCTTAAGGATTCTCTCTGCCTCTTCTACAGATACAGAACCACTTTTTACACTTTCAAGAATCTCCTGTAAGGTCATGAATCCCTCCTTTTAGAACACCACCTGCACCAGAAACATATAGACAGCCGTTCCCGCTATAATACTGAGCAGTGTATTTCCCTTCCACAAATGAAGATTTTGCTGTTATCATTCTTTTTCCTTATCAACGCCCTTATTTCCACGCTGATCATAGTCATCCAGGAAATTATAATATTCTCCATCTTTATGATATCCCATAACAGTACGAAGATTAATATCCCGCACACTGTTAAAGATATTCGTCTCGATCACACTACTTGTATTTCTAAACTGTGCAACCAGCTCTTTCATCTCATCACGCTTGGAACCACGTCCGCCCCCACAGCTTACACAGTTCTCGGTGAAACGGCATGCACACTGAATGAAGTGCAACCCATTAGTATCTCTCCATGCCTTGATCGCAGATTCCTTGATCAGATACATGGGACGGATCAGTTCCATTCCCTCAAAATTCTGACTGTGCAGCTTCGGCATCATAGTCTCCACCTTACCACTGTACAGCATACCCATGAGGATTGTCTCGATCACATCATCAAAATGATGTCCCAGCGCAATCTTATTACATCCCAGCTCCTTGGCATGAGAATACAGATAACCACGTCTCATTCTCGCACAAAGATAACAGGGATTATTCTCAATTTCTGCCACTGTATCAAAAATATCACTTTCAAAAACCGTAAGAGGAATTCCCAGAAGCTCTGCATTATCCTGAATAATCTTCCAGTTATCCGCATTATAGCCCGGATTCATTACCAGAAACACCAGTTCAAAATGAATCTTCCCATGGCGCTTCAGCTCCTGAAGCAGCTTCGCCATCAACATAGAGTCCTTACCACCTGAAATACAGACAGCAATCTTATCTCCCTCCTGAATCAGCTGATACTCATTCAAAGCCTTGGTAAACGGTCTCCAGACCGTCTTTCTGAACGTCTTGATAATACTGTGCTCAATCTCTTTCGTCTTCAGTTCCTTCTGCTCCTTAGCATCATTCTCCATAAAACGGCTCAGAGAAAGTCTCAGATAGGCACGATATCCACCTTCAATATTCACAGCCTCATACCCTGCATCACTCAGCTTCTCCACACAGTCCCGGCTTCTGTCCCCCGTATGGCAGAGAACATACACCATCTTCTCCCTGTCCACAGACTCCATTCTTTCCTCAAACTCATCCAACGGAATATTCACTGCCCCCGGAAAAGATCCCCTGCTGTACTGATCCGCCGGCCGCACATCCACGATCGTAATCTTAGAAGAATCAATCTTCTCCAGCTCTTCCACACTAATTGTATTCATATATAACCTGCCTTTATCTATTAAAATCAATCACTTACCTCTGATGAATCACCCTGTATTTCCGCCCAATTCACCAGCCATCATTATACTTTGAAACCCCATGATAGTCAACATATTCCCTTGCCGTTGACTCCTTTCTCACAGCCAAACGTTACTGTGAACAGAGAGAACAGTAACACAAAAGGAACAGAGCCAATGCCCTGTTCCCCTTTTATTATTTATAAACTTTTACACCAAAGGATTCATGAATGATAGTACGAGCCTCTTCAATGGTTTTAAACTCTTCTGCTTTCAGCATCTGTGCTGTGATATTTCCGATTGCAGTTGCCTCTCCTGGACCTGCATGGATTTCTTTCTTTGTTGCCTTTGCAGTCAGCTCATTGAGATATCCTGCGTTGGAACCGCCGCCCACGATATGAATACGGCTGTAAGTCCTGCCTGTCATCTCTTCCAGCTCTTTTGCTGTCTTTGCATAGCATTCCGCAAGACTTGTGTAGATAACTGTTGCAATCTCTCCCAGAGTTTCCGGAACCTTCTGTCCTGTTCTGCGGCAGTAATCCTTAACTTCCTCTGTCATATTGTCAGGAGAAAGGAAACACTCATCATTTGCGTCTACTCTTGACGGGAAATCCTTTGCTTCCTCTGCCATTGCGCAGATTTCTGCAAAGCTGTATGCATCATTTACTTCATGACGCACAGACTGGATCATCCAGAGTCCCATGATGTTCTTCAGGTAACGGAAACGGCCTGCATAACCGCCTTCATTTGTGAAGTTCATCTCACAGCTCTTCTCAGAGCAGTCAGCTTCTTTTCTCTCAATTCCCATCAGTGACCATGTTCCTGAACTGATGTAAATAAAGTCATCATCATTTGCAGGAACTGCCAGTACAGCGGATCCTGTATCATGTGTTGCAGGTGCAACTACTTCCAGATCAAAGCCCACTTCTTCCCTGATCTTATCTGACAGATGTCCGATGCCTGTTCCGGGCATAATCAGCTTCTGGAACATTTTTCTCGGATAACCGAGCATATCGATCAGTTCATAATCCCAGTCCTTAGTGATCGGGCTTACAAGCTGTCCTGTCGTAGCTTCTGTGTACTCACAGGTTTTCTGTCCTGTAAGAAGGAAATGGAAATAATCCGGCACATGAAGAAGTGTCTCCGCCTGTTCCAGATATTCCGGATGTTTCTTTTTCACTGCCATCAGCTGATAGATCGTATTATAATCAGCTTTCTGGATACCTGTTCTTGCATAAAGATCTTTCAGAGAAATTGCCTTATAAACTTCTTTATCCATTCCCTCTGTACGGTGGTCACGATATCCTACCGTATTTCCAAGAACTTTATCATCCTTGTCCAAAAGTACAAAGTCAACACCCCATGTGTCCACACCCATACTTACCGGAATCTTGCCGATTTCTTTACATTTCTTCAGACCATTTACTACCTCTTTGAAAAGACGGTCAAATTCCCAGCAGAGTTCTCCGTCTTTCTTTACCATTCCATTCTCAAAACGATAAATTTCTTCCAGAACCATTTTTCCGTTTTCCATATGTCCAATGATGTGACGTCCGCTGGATGCTCCGATATCTACTGCTAAATAATATGCTGCCATTGCAAAACCTCCTCAATATATGAATTTATACGCTCTTCATATCTGATGATTTCATTTTATCTCAACTTACTCCCCCAAAATAAGAACCTTGTTTGTCTGAAAAAGTGTCCTTATTTGCTATTTTGAAATCTATCGTCGAAATAAGTATCTTTACAACTTAATAAAATCATCATTTCCAATCATTGTTTTATTGTTTGAACAACAACGCCGCACTTGCCATACGGCAGTGCGGCGTCTGTATTTGTATTAATAATTAATACTTAATTCTAAGGATTCATTTCCTCTCGATATTTACTTATCGATTAGTCATAAAGGTTAGGAGCGATTTCTTCGCTGTCCATGTTTGTGGAATCATACCAGTATCCATCTGTAGGAACATCTTCAAGTTCCTGTCCGTTAGCTGCTGCTGTCAGAGCGTAGATTGCATAGTAACCCATCATCAGAGGAGACTGTGTAACAGCACCGATGAATGTTCCATCCTGTACAGCGGCTTTAATGATAGAACCAGCATCGAAACCAACACCGATAACATCGCCTGCTCCTGCGTCAGAACCAAGAACGTTCAGGTTAGCATTAGCTGCAAGAACACCTTCTGCTGCTGTCTGGTTGGAACCGAAGATAGCGATGCAGTTTTCCTGAGAAAGGATTGCCTGAGCCTCTGTTGAGCAAAGCTCTACAGTTGTCTGTGCAGGAACAGCGACCTGGATAACAACGTCTGCGTCTGCTTCTTCTGCATCTGCACCTTTAGCTGCGTTTACATAGAACTCGTTACCTTTAACTGCAACTGTTTTTCCGTCAGCCTGAAGCAGTTCGATCATTTTGTCAATAAATCCGCCGCCACGCTGCTGAATATTCTGAGCTGTAGCATCCTGGTTAACTTCACCGATGATAACCTGTCCATCTGCATTAGCTACAACATCTTTGATCGCATTGTACATGTTTTCAGCTGCAACAGAACCAGCCTGTGCGTTGTCTGTACAAACTTCACATACTACAGAGCCTTCCGGAGCGTCAGCGATACCTGTATCAAATGTTACTACCGGGATTCCTTTGTCAACGCATTCCTGAAGTGCATCAAGAACGGAAGAAGTATCGCATGCAGCAAGACCTAAACCTGCCGGCTTTGCAGCGATTGCTGTGTTGATCATGTTAACCTGGTCAGCGATATCAGATTCACTGTTTGGTCCCTGTGCCTTGTATGTAACACCAAGTTCATCAGCAGCTTTCTTCATACCTTCCTGAGCTGCATCCCAGTATGTAGACTGGAAAGATTTAACCATCATCGGGAAATCATAAGCTTCATTAGCTTTCAGATCTTTGAACTGTTCCGGCATATCGGCTGCCATAACGCTTGATGCGGACATTCCTGCTACCATTGCTGCACACATAACTAATGCGATCACTTTTTTTGCTTTCATTTAAAATTTCCTCCTTTTAAATATACATTTTTAATATAGTTTTTTTATAAATGATACCCCGGAGGCTTCCTCTCTCGTTCCGCCTTCCCCAAAATACACATATGACAATACTGTCGCCGAACATCCCCTGGAAGCCCTCCGTTGTTTCATATCCTGCTGTTTTGCATCTGTCGTAAGATGCATTTTTCTTTATTCAGTTTTGAAAATTATTTTGCTGCTGCTTTCTTTTCTTTCATGATATCGATCAGTACTGCAATGATAAGAACTGCACCTGTAATGATCTGCTGCCAGTTTGCCTGAAGTCCGATATATGGAAGACCGGTTTTCAGAAGCATGATAACGAAAATACCGGCTAAAGTACCGATTACTGATCCATAACCACCTGTTGCTGCAACACCACCTACGAATACTCCACCGATGGCATCCATTTCAAGTCCTGCACCGGTACCAGGCTGTACAGTTGGTGTAACTGCCGCATATGCGATAGCTGCAAGACCTGTGAAGAGTCCGCATACTACATATACCATAACATGATAGAATTTAACGTTGATTCCCGAAAGAGCTGCTGCTTCTTTATTGGAACCGATCGCGATCGTATAACGACCGAATTTTGTATGATTCAGAACATATTCCATTACAAGGACCAGAATGATCATCCATAAGAAACCGATAGGATAACGGGAAGCACTTCTTCCTGTTCCAACTGTAATCTTAAAGATTGAATGGAACCATCCACCCTCCTGTGTAAGTCCCGGCCAGGGAGTAGCACTGCACAGGGATCCTGCACCTCGGGTAATCATACAGGTACAAAGTGTTGCAAGGAATGGCGGCAGGTTCATAATACCGATCAGCACACCATTTGCTGCTCCTACAATAATTCCAAGTACAATGCAAAGTAACATTGCAAGTACAACCGGAAGATTATTATTTCTTACCAGAGATCCTGCGATCAATGCGTAACATACCATACCTGTTCCGATTGACAGGTCTACACCTCCTGTAATAAGAGGGAATGTAACACCGATTGCCATCAGAAGATCATAATATGAGAAATCCAGCATACTCAGGATTGTGGTATACTGTCTGAACTCCCTGCTCTTAAAGGAGAAAATTGCAAACAGTACAATAATAACCAGTAATACAATAAATCTCTGATCACTTAAAATACTTTTTTTCTTCTTAGTCATGACTTTCCTCCTTAATTGATGTTCCGTGTTGCATGATTCATAATGTGTTCCTGTGTAGCTTCGGAAATATCAATATTTCCTGTAATCTTACCTTCACACATAACGATAATACGGTCACTCATACGGAGAACTTCTGTCATTTCAGAAGAAATCATGATAATAGATTTACCTTCTGCAGCCAGTCTGTTCATTAACTTGTAAATTTCATTCTTGGCACCAACATCAATACCTCTGGTCGGCTCATCAAAAATAAGAATCTCACTGTCTCGTGTCAGCCATTTTGCGATAACGACCTTCTGCTGGTTACCACCGGAAAGATTGACTACCAGCTGCTCGCAGTTTGGAGTTTTGGTTGCCAGCTCTTTAACGTATTTCTCTGAAACCTCTTTTTCTTTTGATTTATTAATGAAGATACCACTGGTAAATTCTTCCATGGTTGCCAGCGTAGTATTCTCTGTTACAGATTTCTGTACGACACAACCATATCTTCTTCTGTCCTCTGACAGATAACCAATACCATATTTAACTGCATCCTGAGGACTGTTGATAGTTACCTCGCGAAGCTGTCCGTCTTTTCCCCTTATAGAAATCTTTCCACTCTGTTTCGGGTCAGCACCAAACAGTGCTCTTGCTGTCTCAGTACGTCCGGCTCCCATCAGTCCTGAGAAACCAAGAATCTCACCTTTGCGAAGTTCAAAGCTTACATTCTGAACCATCTTACCTGCATTCAGGTTCTCTACCTTAAGAACAACCGGCGCATCTGGTGCAACCATGCTATGTTCTTTTGGATCCTCGTAAATAACACGTCCAACCATCATATTGATGATGTCTTCTTTTGTACTGTCTGCTGTGATCAGAGTTCCTACATAACCACCATCTCGCATGACTGTTACTCTGTCAGTGATCGTTTTGATCTCATCCATACGGTGGGAAATATAAACGATTCCAAGACCTTTCTTACGAAGATCACGGATAATCTCGAATAAGTCTGCAATCTCTTTCTCTGTCAGTGCTGCTGACGGCTCATCAAAGATAATAACCTCTGCTTTGTGGGAAATAGCCTTTGCGATCTCACACATCTGCTGTTTTCCGACGGTAAGATTGTTCATCTTTTCTTTTGGATTGATTTCAATGTTCAGTTCCTGAAAGAGTTTTTTGGAATCTTCGATCATTTTCTTATCATCAATGCTGAACCCTTTCTTTGGTTCACGTCCGATAAAAATATTCTGAGCTACGGTAAGATCACCTACCATGTTCAGCTCCTGATGCACGATTACAACACCTGCATCCTGCGCTTCTCTTGTGTTATGGAATTCAGTTTCCTTTCCTTTATAGGTAATGGATCCTGAATCTTTCTGATAAATACCGGTAAGAACTTTCATCAATGTAGACTTTCCGGCACCGTTTTCTCCCATAAGAGCATGTACTTCGCCGCGTTTCACTTCAAAATTAACGTGATCCAGAGCATGAACTCCAGGAAAGGACTTATCAATGTCCTTCATAGTCAAAATAACTTCACCCATTGTTACATCCTCCCTTCCGATCAGTTCTTTCTGCGTCTTGCAGAAACGTCGACATAAACTGCTACAATTACGATAAGTCCTGTGATGATCATCTGCTGACCTTTACCAAGACCAAATGCCATGATACCCTGCTGAAGAAGAGAAATGATAAATACACCGATGACTGTACCGCCGATAGAAGCAAGTCCGCCAACCATGGATGTACCACCCATTACACAGCCTGCAATCGCTTCATTGTTGTACTGATCGCCGTATCCAGGCTGAACAGTTGTATAAGCACCAACAAAGAAAATTGCTCCGATTCCTACAAGAACACCGCAGATCACATAAGCAAGCATTCTCCATTTTTTTGTATTAACACCGCTGAGTCTTACTGCTTCGCTGTTAGAACCAAGACAAAGGATATAACGTCCCGGTTTTGTGTTATAAAGAATAATTCCACAGATCACTGCTGCTGCCAGGAAAATCACAAGTCCTACAGGGAATCCCTTATAGGAGATAAGATTTCTGAACCATCCGTTTACAGGATCACTTCCCAGTGGCCAGCTGACGGACTGTGTCTTTGTAAATACAGATGCAATACCTTTTGCAATGTTCATAGATGCCATGGAAATGATAAATGGCGGAACTGACATATAAGATACCATCCAGCCATTAAACACGCCAAATGCAAATCCGATCAGGATACAGATCACCATTGCTGCTGCACAAGGTACATGATAAGATGTCATGCAGTAACCTGAGATCAGGGCACAGCAGAACATTACAGGTCCAATGGAGAAATCGATTCCTCCAGTGGCAATTACAAATGTTACTCCAAGTGACAGAAAGCCCAGGAAGTATACATAGTTCAAAGTAGATTTGATACTGTCACCTACAGGGAACTTACTTCCCAGAACTACTTTGAAGACTACGAACATAAGAACCAGAATACATGCTAACAGTATTCTGTTCAGACCGAGTTTCTTCACAATTGGATTTTGTTTCAACTTTTCCAAGTTTTTCACCCTCCTTACGTTATTTCGTATCTCTCTTTGTTTTCTATATCTTACCTTACCTGTCGGATAATTGTAATGAAATATCTTCCAAAAAAAGGTTAAATATTTCCTTTTTTTCATCCGGAAATATTTAACCTTTTTGCTTCTTTTATCCTTATATTACGCAGTCGTTTCAACGCGTCAGTCAGCTAAACGGGAAGATCAGCCGTTCAATATCACTGTTATACATATTCTCCGGCGTAACCAGCTCGCATCCTGAATCAATATTCTTCTCTACTGCATCCCCGTTAAGCATATGAATGGTTTCTTCCACTCCGATATACCCCATCCGGAATGCTTTCTGCACAATAATTCCCTTATAAACGCCCATTTCCATAAGATTGATGGCCTCCTGGGAACAGTCCACACCAACTACTGCGATCTTATCTTTCGCTCCTGCATCACTGACTGCTCTTCCCACACCAACTGCAGAATATTCGTTCATTCCTGCAATCAGTTCCAGATCCGGATATTTCCTCATCAGTTCCTGCGCCAGTTCATAGGATTTCTCATAGAGTGAGTTACAGTAGACAATATCTACTATGTTATCAGCATAGTCACCAAGACCTTCCCTGAATCCCTGTTCTCTCTCCACAGCTGTGGAAACACCTTTTACATGGCTGACAATGGCTATCTTTGAATCTTTATCGATTAATTTTCTGGCATACTCTCCTAACATCCTGCCCGCATTCACATTATCTGTGGCAACTGTGAGATCCTGCAGTTTTTCTTTTGTATAGGAATCAATATAGGTAATACGGATTCCTTTTTCTTTTGCTTCCTTCAGAAGTTCATCTGATGCATCCATGCTGGAAGGAGAAAACAGAATCGCATCCGGTTTCTGCTCAATGGCTTTTTTCAGAAGTTTATTCTGTTCTTCTATATTCTCTTCTTTATCCGGAGCCAGGATTTCAAGGTCAGATTCATATTCCTCTGCCGCCATCTTACAGCCGGATATTACTGAGGTCCAGAAATCATTGGTATTATCCCTGATCTTCGGAATATAAATGAGGGAGCATTTTTTTGTCTGTGTTGCCTCCGGTTTCAGGATTCCGGCAAAAATCACCACTGCTGCCGCCATAAGGATTGCAACTGTTATAATCTCTTTTTTATGACTTTTCATGGGATTCCTCCTGTATTCCGGGAATTACAACAGATGCTGTGGTTCCCTTTCCTTTTTCACTGTGATAGATAATGCCATAATCTTTTCCGTAATATAAAACCAGACGCTGCTGCACATTGTACACCCCAACTCCATTGGAACGGTAATTCACCTTATGCTTATCATAAATATGTTTCAGAGTTTCCTCATCCATTCCCACACCATCGTCCGTAATATCGATTACTGCATTCTCACCTTTCATATATCCATGTACTGTCAACAGTCCTTTACTGTCTTTATATTTTAAGCCATGATAAATTGCATTCTCCACGAGCGGCTGCAATACCAGACGAATGATAGGTACCTGTGTAATGGATGGATCTGCCTTTATCTCAAATTCCAGCTTATCCTTGTAGCGCATCTTCTGGATCGTGAGGTAACTTCTGACATATTCAATCTCCTGTCCGACTGTTACAAGCTCATCCTCATTGCTGATACTCTGTCTGAGCAGTCGCGCCAGAGAAGCCGTCATTATCACCACTTCCTCATTCTTCTTTCCTTCAGCCATCCAGATAATAGAATCCAGCGTATTATACAGAAAATGTGGATTGATCTGCGACTGCAGGGCTTTCAGTTCTATTTTTCTCTTCTGCTCCTGCTCCTTTACATTCTGCTCCATTAATTCCCGTATCCTGTGCGTCATCACATTAAAAGATCTGGTAAGACTTCCTATTTCATTGTCGGAAATCACCTCTATATCTTCAATATCAAAATTTCCTTTCTGCACACTTTTCATGGAATCGCGAAGCTTCTGGATCGGCAGCGTAATATTTCTGGCAATCAGGCTGGAAATCAGAAGAGCAACTATGATCAGCCCCACTGCTACCAGCACATAAATACTTCTTGTCTGTCTGCTGTTTCGTAAAAGTTCAGACATATTCATGCATCCCACAATAGTCCATCCTGTGATATCAGAATGGGACAGTGCATAAATTTTCTCGTCATCTCCCTTTCCGACAGTAACAATATCTGATTTTGCATTCATAACAAGTGAAATGTTCTCTGTCTGCAGTTCATTATATAACTGCTGCTGTTGTGGATGATAAACGATATTTCCATTCTGATCAAGAATAAAAACATATCCTTTATCTCCCATGCTGCTCTGTGCACAGAGTTCACTGATCGCACTGTAATTCAGATCCAGAAAAACTACTCCATCCTCTGCTTCTGTTCCTGTATAATTGCGGATTCCTCTGCTGAGTGTGATGACCCATGGTCTTTCTCCCTTTATCACATTCTGCACATGAGAAGATGTCAGATTATACCGGTCATATTTTCCGACTGCATCTGCATACCATGGCTGTGTATTAAGATCTACATATGTATTTCTCACAGATAATCCATTGTCAAACAGAGATGGAGAGTTCTTATCCTCTCTGACAATCCCGATATTTCTGATATCCGCCCTGCCCTTCAGGATCGTTTTAAACTGTTCCACAAGGCGCTGTCTGTATTCACTGTAATTTTCATCCTTTGTGGCTCCATATCCTTTTTCACTGTACAGATATTTATAAGCATCACCGCTTTGCGCGATCACTGACGCAATATTATCCATATAACTGATATACGAATCTATATTCTGATTCAGCTGTTTGATGATCGTCTGTGTATACATGACAGAATTTTCATAAATAGATGAATTCGTATATCTCAAGGATACCACTGTCACAACCAGTACCGCACTTAATACCAGGATCGACACCGCACAGAAAATAGAACTCTGAATACTCTTAAATTTTGAAGAAATCTTCATCGGCGTTTCTCCCTTGCATATTCGGTAGGTGTTTTTCCTGTCATCTTCTTAAATGAAATTCCGAAATAGTGTGGATCTGAAAATCCTACTTTTTCCGCAATCTCATAATTCTTCAGAGTTGTATTCTCCAGAAGTTCCTTCGCCTTCTCCATTCTTATCCTGGTAAGTGATTCGATAAATGTTTCCCCTGTCATCTCCTTAAAAATAGTGCTGAAATAGCTGGTACTGATATTCAGATAAGAACAGATACTGTTCAGACTCAGATCCGGATCCATATAATTTTTCCGGATATAATCCATAGCCATCATTCCCTGCCTCTGGCCGCTGGAACTGTTCAGATCCTGAAGTGATTCAAATACTCCTTCAGCATACTCCTTCACCAATGTCACTGCTTTATCAAAGGTTTTTGCCTGAGAAACTTCTTTCAGAAGCTTCTCTCTCTGAGCAATGATCTTTTCCGGATCATCACTCAGGGACTGGCAGGTATTTCCGATGGCACGTATCACCTGCTGAAGATAAATGCAGGCATAGCTTTTCTCCACCAGTGCCCCTTTGATCTCATGCTCGATCTGCTCCAGGATTTCTGTCACTTTCTGCCTGTTTCCGACCTTTATCTCTTCTGTCAGTGTTTCCAGAGATTTTATAAGATTAATACTGTTGTCCGTTTTCTTTTCTTCCATATCCAAAAGGAGGCTGCCTCCCAGCAGATACCGATAGCCAATGGCTTTCTCAGCAAGCTTATAGGAATAGACCAGTTCCTGAGGTGATCTCACCCAGCTTCCGATTCCTATAGAAGTTTCAATCCCAATCACTTCTTTTACTTTCTGCTGGATTTCCTGACAGATACTATGTATTTTGTCTCCGAATTCTCTGGATCTGCATCCTGTAAATATAATGCATACCCGATTGCTGCCTTCCTGATAAGCAACACCTGCGTTCTCTCTGGTCACAATTTCATTGCTTATATTAAAAAGTACAAAGGACATCAGTGCGCTTTCCTGCTGTTTATGCATATCTACCTGATACATTTCTGAGTAAGTGTCCATATCAAAAACAGCTACTCTGTAGCTCGAACAGTCAAAGCTGATCCCCAGCTTTTTCAGTTCCAGAAGACTTACCTGTACATCTCTGGTACAATTTACAAGAGTCTCCAGTGCTTTCGACCGGATGACATCCACATTCTTGTGATAATCCTTTGAAGTCTGCGACAGGGATTCCATTTTTTTCTGTTCTTTTTTTCTGGAATCCAGCTTTTCTTTCATATTCCGGAGCACTTTTGTCAGTTCCATTGCTGTGACAGGTTTGAGCATATATTCACTTACATTATAACGGATTGCTTTCTTCGCATATTCAAATTCCCCAAAACCGCTGAATATAACAATAAGAATATCCGGATAATTATCATGAAGAAACTCGCTCAGTTCCATACCATCCATATAAGGCATACAGATATCTGTCAATACAACATCCACCTTGTGGCTCTGCACAAATTCCACTGCCTGTCTGCCATTCTCACAATCCCCCACAAGCTCACAGTCCAGGCTTTTCCAGTCAATGTTCTCCCTGATTGCATCCCTGACCAGGATTTCGTCGTCTACCAATAATATTTTGTACATATTAAATTTTATCCCCCATAAGATCAGGCATCATCCCTCTGCCTGATAACCCAAATAAAAATGTTACTGTTCACTCCGTTCACACTAACTTAGCCAAAATTCATTCCAGATTGCCTGCGGCAATGGAATTTTGGCTTAAAACTACTACATCCTTTTACTTATTTTACCGAATCAGATAAGTCCTCTGCCAGTCAGCTATTCGGTTATGAGCAAACAGCAAAGTAAATTTCAAATATCCGCTTGATTCGCTATAATGATAATAGCATATTTATACTATTTTTTCAATTTTTCAATATATTTTTTTGTGCATTTCATACAACTCCGTGTGTTACTGTTTCCTCCGCTGTAAACTATAAAAATTTACTCTTTTTGCGTAAAATATTGCCTTGAATAATCTGATTTTTTTCATTAAACTGTTTACAATGATTTTCAGAATTTTGAAAGGAGAATACAAATTATGTTAAAGGGAATTCCTGAAATTTTATCACCGGAATTATTAAAAGTTTTATGTGAAATGGGACACAGCGATCGTCTTGTTATCGCAGACGGTAACTTCCCTGTTGAATCTATGGGAAAGAATGCCATCACTATCCGCTGTGACGGACATGGTGTACCGGAAATCCTGGATGCGATCCTCAAACTGTTTCCACTGGATACTTATGTAGAGCATCCTGTAAATCTCATGGAAGTTATGCCTGGCGATAATGTAGAAACACCAATCTGGGATACATATAAAGAAATCGTTGCCAAATATGACGAGCGCGGCGATAAAGCGGTTGGAAATATTGAACGTTTCGCTTTCTATGAAGAAGCCAAAACTGCATATTGCATTATTTCCACAAGCGAAAAAGCTCTGTATGCAAATATAATGCTTCAGAAAGGTGTTGTAATCAACAACTGATTTTGCTTTATCTTTTCGTTACTGTTCACAGTAACGTAGCCAAAATTCATTCCAGATTGCCTGCGGCAATGGAATTTTGACTTGTATGTCTCGGGATTTTGGCATATTCATGCCAAATATCATTTTTACACATTATACACACATCACACATACATATATATACAACAGGCTGGTATCTGTACACACAGATATCAGTTTGTTTTTTTGATTCCCCCTGATACAAACAGCCGCCCAAAGTCAGATCATCTCCAACTCCGGGCGGCCGATATACATTCTTACATATCGGTTTTATTTATTATTTGTAAAGAGGTCCATAATTCTTGCATGCTCTGAAATCTGCACCTTCTTTATCCATTCCAAATGCATTCCATGCTGCCGGACGATAGATATCTTTCTCAGGAACATTGTGCATGGATACAGGAATTCTCAGCATAGAGCACATTGTGATAAGATCTGCACCAATGTGTCCGTAGGAGATTGCTCCATGGTTTGCACCCCAGTTGTTCATTACATCATAAGCTGTCTTGAACGGTCCTTCTTTGCCATCGCATCTTGGAGCAAACCATGTACATGGCCATGTATAGTCTGTACGTTTCCACAGCTTGTCAGATACTTCTTCAGGAAGAGCTACTGTCCATCCTTCAGCAATCTGCAGAACCGGTCCAAGTCCTTTTACAAGGTTCAGACGGATCATTGTTGCAGGCATCTGGGCACGTGTTTCATAACGGCTGGAGTATCCGCCTCCACGGAAATATCCGTTGTCAGCCATACACCATTCTGTGTTTTCCATGATTGCTTTCTGGTCTTCTTCTGTGATATCCCACCACTGTTTCATAACAGCTGTTCCATCAGCTTCTTTTGCTTCTCCGTTAGCATCAAGGCAGGCAGCACCGGAGTTGATCAGGTGAAGGAAACCGCCGGCTTCTTTTGCTACGCCCTCAAGGTCATATCCTGTAGCTTTCTTAACAGCCTCCGGGCTCCAGTATGTACGAACATCAGCGAAAATCTGTGCTCTGTTTGTAAGAAGTTTCATGAACAGCATTCCAAGTCCGTTAAGAACATCGTTCTCTGTAGCCAGGATGTATGGTTCACGTGCTCCGTTCCAGTCAAAGGAGGTGTTCAGCATAGCTTCTGCAAAGTCACCGTTCGGATAGAAATCTGTCCACTGTCTCTGTCCCTGGAAACCGGCTGCCAGAGCATTGTGTCCGATTGCTTCTTCAGAGAATTTAGGATCAAGGTTGTCACAGCCGTTCATCAGTTCTTTGATGATAACTGCCATCTTAACAACAAACTCGAACTGCTCTTCTTTCTTTTCAGCTGAGAACTGAAGTTCTTCAGGGTTCTTATCCCAGCCGATCTTACAGGTTTCTTTTGCCCATTTCAGAGCTTTCTCAAATTCTGCGTGATCATATATACCTTCTGTCATACGACGGATGATCTCTACCTCATCAACAGACTCAACTCTCATTCCAAGATAAGATTCGATGAAATCGGAATCAATGATAGATCCACCGATACCCATTGTTACAGAACCGATCTGCAGATAGGATTTTCCTCTCATGGATGCTGCTGCAACTGCTGCGCGGCCGAATCTTAACAGTTTTTCTTTAACATCTTCCGGAATAGATGTGTCATCAGCTTCCTGAACATCATGTCCATAGATACCGAATGCCGGAAGTCCTTTCTGTGCATGTGTTGCAAGTACAGATGCAAGGTATACAGCACCAGGTCTTTCTGTTCCGTTGAATCCCCATACAGCTTTGATCGTCTGTGGATCCATATCCATTGTCTCAGCGCCGTAGCACCAGCATGGTGTAACTGTAAGAGTGATATCTACGCCTTCTTTACGGAATTTATCTGCACATGCAGCGCTCTCTCCAACACGTCCGATGGTTGTATCAGCGATTACAACTTTAACCGGTTCACCGTTGGAATATCTTAAATTCTCTTCAAATAATTTAGCAGCTGATTTCGCCATATTCATTGTCTGATCTTCCAGAGATCCACGAACATCCAGTGCTCCTCTACGACCATCGATAGTAGGTCTGATACCAATTACCGGATAGCTGCCAATTAATCTGCTCTTTGCCATAATAAAATACCTCCTGATAAATTATTGTAATATTCCCGCAGGATCATTTCCTGCTAGAGCGTGTCTGAAAAAGGCTTTCTGCAAGATGTGCGTCACAATTTGTGGGATATTTTGCCCGGATGAGGGCGCCGTAGCGGGCTACGGCAACTGAATTCGGGTGAAATATCCCGCAAAGTGGGGCGTGCAGATTGCGGGAATGATTTTTCAGACACGCTCTAACCCCCAAGATTACATTTTCACTTTTCGCAGCATCTTCTGACTGCAAATATAACAAAAATAATAACCTCTACACCTGTTGTGCCAAGTAGCCCGATAACCACTGTTCACTCCGTTCACAGCAGCCTGACCACTCAACTTTGTTACTGATATCTATTATATAATTGCATTCAGAAAATTACTTGTGTTATAATAGCAAAAAACAGTACAATATTCACTTTTTCTGTTTTAATCATAAAATTTCTGTAAATTTTGTAAGGAGGAAAGTTCTTTTGCATGATTTAGACCATAATGAAGACCGTCCAAGAGGCACTTATGAGTTTCCATTTGAGTTTCATCACATCGATCATACACATCCCAGATATGTCATGTCTTATCACTGGCATGTGGAATATGAAATAATTCGTATTCTGGAAGGTTCTCTTACTGTCACTTTAGACGAAAAAAGTTTTACAGCAGTTAAGAATGATGTCATTTTTGTACATAGTGGAATCCTTCATTCAGGAATTCCCCATGATTGTGTATATCAGTGCATTGTTTTTGATATGAACACTTTTTTGAAAAACAATCCTGTATGCGGAGAATATATCCAGAAAATCCTGCATCAGGAAACAATGCTTTTTCCACATTTTTCAGATGAGCATCCACAGATTCTGAACTGTATTTCTGTTCTGTTTGATGCCATGTATGAAAAAGATACCGGATATGAGCTGACTGTATTTGGACAATTTTACCACTTTTTTGGTTTGATTTTCAGTAATCATTACTTTATCGAAAATCCTACCCGAACGCGCAGAGACTATAAACGTATTCTCCAGTTGAAGCAGGTTCTGGAATTTATCGAAAAAAATTATGCCAATCCTATCACACTTCAGGAACTGTCTGCTTCTGTCTCTATGTCACCGAAATATTTCTGCAGGTTCTTTTCGGAAATGACACATCAGACTCCTGTGGATTATCTGAACAGACAGAGAATTGAAGAAGCCTGTTTACAACTGGCGGCTACTGATGATTCAATCACAGAAATTGCTTACAGGAACGGATTTAATGATCTGAGTTATTTTATACGTACTTTTAAGAAATACAAAGGCATGACTCCCGGGAAATATAAGCGAAGATAAATCAGTACATCGCAAAAAGACCAGAACAGCTCTCTTCAGAACTGTTCTGATCTTTTTAATACTCCTTTGCAACTGTCTGGTGCCTTCAACAGCGGACTGCCAAATAGTTGTCATCCATCTTACAATATTTCATTTAACACAGACTGACCATACTCTGCCAGACTATGGTCTTCTTCTCCTGTACCGCCGCTGATTCCAAGTCCACCGATAATTGTATTTCCGGACTTCAGCGGAATACCGCCGCCGAAAATAACGATTTTTCCACCATCCAGCTTGTCAACACCATAAAAGGTTCCTCCGGGCTGTGCGATCTTCGAAAGTTCCATTGTAGACATCTTCACTGCCACTGCAGTATAGGCTTTCTTCATTGCCACATCGAAGCTTACAAGGAATGCTCCATCCATCACATGGACCGCAACCGGATTTCCTTCCGGATTGCAGACCGCGATTACCGCACGCTGCCCTCTGCGCACAGCTTCCTGCTCCAGTCTCTCGATCAGTTTCTTCGCTGTATCCAATGTTATCCTGCTCTGAATTCCCATTCGTTTAAGAACCTCCTGGATGACGGCTTCATTGATATCTGTCGTCTTTTTTAATACATCTGTATTACTGTCGGACGGTTCCGGCAATGCATCTGTATTATTATCAGACGTTTTCGCCAATGCACCCGCATGATCATCAGACAGTTCCACTGAAAGATCAGAGTAATACTCTATATATCTCGCCAAAATATACAGATAATCCGAAAGGCGGTTAAGAAATCTCTTACTCTCTGTATCTGCGCCAAACTTCACGCTGACCTGTGCAAGGCAGCGCTCTGTTCTTCTGGCAACAGTCCGTGCAATATCTATCTCTGCAGCCAGTCGGCTCTTTCCTGTAAGCTTCTCCGGAACAGGCTTTTCGCACAGTGCTTCCAGTTTATCTGTTTCCGCCTCCAACACTGCTGTTTCCTTTTCACTGACTTTACAGTCACGATCATATGGGTTACTGACTCCCGCTGCGATCAGATCAAGATTCTTTTGAATACGTTCAAGAAGCTGAAGTATTTCTGACTGACGGAGCATACTTTTTACAAGTTCAATATGACTATTCAGTTCATCAGCCTCACCCATAAGGCGGATACGGTCATCAGACTTGGAAATATTACCGGCATGAGCCATATCTGTAATTCCTCTGTCTCCTCTTTTTGTATAAATACTCATCTCTTCTCCATCTCCTGTATCTGATTTCAGCGGCAGTCAGCATCTGCCGGAAATTATTGTCTTCATTTTCAGAATGACCATAATTTCGTATAAATCTTTATAATATCTTCCTTAGTCGGAACTCTCGGATTATTCACTGTGCAGGCATCTGCAAGTGCTGCGTCTGCCATCTTGTCAATTGCTGCAAAATATTCTTCCGGTGCAATTGTTCCCAGTTCCTGAATCGTCAGCGGAATATTCATCTCTTTCTGCATAAACTGAATCCAGTTTACCAGAGAACGGACCGTCATTACTTTATTATAATTGCTCAGTCCGAGAATGTGCGCAACATTGGCGTATCTCTTTACAGCCGGAAGATACTCTTTCTGGCTCTTACTGTGCTTATTAATATCAGAATTAAATTCTACGATATGCGGAAGCAGCATAGCATTTGCCCTTCCATGCGGAATATGGAACATTGCTCCCAGCTGATGAGCCATGCTGTGAGTGATTCCAAGACCTGCTGTATTAAAGGATAAACCAGCCAGACAGGAAGCTACATGCATTTTCTTACGCGCATGCATATCACTGCCATCCAGATATGCTCTCAGCAGGAATACTCCGCAAATTTCAATCGCTTTCTCCGCAAGTGCAGAAGAGAATTCATTATGTGCAGTACTTACGTATGATTCCAGCGCATGTGTAAACACGTCCATACCAGTATCCGCTGTGATGGCCGGCGGAACACTCCTTACAAGTTCTGCATCCAGAATTGCTTCATCTGCTGTAAGGCTCTCTGAGATCAGCGGATATTTTACATGTGCTGCAGTATCGTTTACTACTGCAAAAGAAGTAACTTCTGATCCGGTACCACTTGTCGTCGGAATTGCGATCAGACCTACTTTTCCGTAATTGTTGATCTTCAGTGCAAATTCTCTGATTGCCTTGGAAGAATCAATCGCAGAACCACCACCGACTGCAACAACTGCTTCCGGCTGATATTCCAGGAACTTCTTTACCCCTTCTGCAATCTTGTCCACAGGTGCATCCGGCACAACATCATGGAAAATATCGTATTCAATACCTGCACTGTTTAAAGGAGCAGTGATCAGATTGATCATTTTACTTTGTACCACAAATGGATCTGTTATAATGAGAACCCTTTTATACGGGATCTCTTTTAATCTGTCTAACGCGTTATCCCCAAAATGGATCGCGGTTTTCATCTCAAAAGTATTCATTGTATCATACTCCTATTTTCTTTATCAGACAGGATATAGGCATTTTACATTAAATTTCTCAAAGTGCTTCTTCCAACGTTCTGTCGGTTCTTTGTCCGTCACTATAATATCTACTTCTTTCATGCTTCCTGCTACGGAAAACGCTGTCTGATCAAATTTAGAACTGTCAACAACCAGAATTCTCTTTCGTCCGGAACCGATCATCGCTCTCTTGGTAGAGCCAAAAGCTTCCTGAGATTCCATAATCCCCCATTCCAGATCCAGTGCCTTACACGAAAAGATAACCTTATCTACATAATAAGAACGTATGGATTCGTCTGTCTTTGATCCAAGAAAAGCCAGATATCCTTCTTTCATTACGCCTCCGGTGGAGATAATGTTCCACCCGGATACATCAGCTAACTCCAGAAGTATTTCCATGGAATTGGTAATTACGGTAAGACGTTCTTTTTCCTTTAATGCTTTCGCCACAAAAACTGCCGTAGTACTCGCATCCAGGAAAATATGATCTCCGTCTTTCACAAGGGAAGCTGCAAGTTCAGCCATTTTCTGCTTTCCTGTAACATTCTGGTTCTTACGTACATTGAAAGGCAAATCAATGCTTACATCCTCATTGATCACAGCACCGCCATAACTTTTTATCGCAAGTCCTTCCTTTTCAAGTTTATCCAGATCACGGCGTATGGTCTCTTCAGAGACGTCATAAAGCTGGCTCAGCTCGCTGACCACCACCCGCTTTTCTGCCTGTAATTTTTCGAGAATCAGATTTCTTCTCTCCAGCGCAAGCATATCTTTGCCCCCTTTTTTTGAGAAATTTTTTATGAGTGTCAAGGTCAGAAACTTCTTACCCCGGATATTATAAAATACTGTCGATCATTCTTCTGTCAGGATGTGCGATAACGGAAGAATCCAGGTACATACCCTTGGCAGCTACAAGTTCTTTTGCCCTGTCAATGGAAGCCTCTACCGCAGAAACTTCACCGGTGATCATCATATATGATTTTCCGCACATACCTTTGGCAATACGAAGTTCTATCAAATCTACGATCGCAGTCTTAGCTGCCTGGTCTGCTGCTTCGATAATGGAAGCTGCATCATAAGTTTCAAGAATTCCCAGCGCACTGATATCTTCTACCTGAGTAGTTCCGTAAATTGCCGGGAAAATGGATTCATGCGGATTGCCCAGCACAAAGCTGTCAATGCATTTATCCTCATATGTAGTTACTGCCGTATCAACGGCGGCCTTTACCGCACTTAAGTCACCGGTAATAATTGCAATATATTTACCAGGACATACGGTCTGTGCCTCGACGATCTCTACCTCAGATGTTTTTACCATAGCATCTGCTGCAGTAACGCCTGTAGATGTGGTTTTAAATTCAATCATTCCGATTGCTTTACTCATTTTGTGCACGTCCTTTCTACTTTACTGCAATAATAATGTAACGGTCTGTTACTTCTGTTACTTTACCGCTGACAGAAGCATGAATACCAACGCTTAAGCCCTGTGCCGGCTGTGCGATCATCTGCCCTCTTGTTACCTCATCACCGGCTTTGACCACTGCCTGTGCAGGTGCTCCGATGTGCTGGCTCAATAATATCCTTACTTTCTTAACCTGTACAAGTTCTTCTTTCAGAGGAGCATCCTTGTCATATCTCGTAAGACCAAGTCGCGCCATCAGACGTTCTTCCGGAACCTTACGGTATTCTCTGGATTCCTGTACCGGTTTCGGCTGTACACCCTGCGGAGGACGGATACCTGCTTTTCTCAGACCGCCCTTCATATCTGCGAGAAGACTTCTCGGTGCAAGACTCTGCGGACATGAGTACATCTCACATACACCGCAGGAACTGCAGAAGGAAGCATCTATATATGGATTCAGGTCTCTGAAATCATTATTTGATGCAGCCCTCATAAATTTCGCCGGATCGATCGGATGTCCCAGATTATGTCTCGGACATAAATCTGTACAGGTATTGCACTGGCAGCAGATAGATGCTGCACGTTTTAAATCTATGGAAGAAGTCCGCTGCTTCTTCGCTACAATAAGATGGTCTTTTGGAAGGACCAAAATCGCATTTGTTGTCTTTGTCACCGGATCTGAACCATTTCCGATACGCCCCATCATCGGGCCGCCTACGAAATAGACAGGATCCTTCACTGTTGTGCTGCCTGCCTGTGCTACCACTTCCTCCAGAGTACATCCCAGGGGAACTCTCACTGTAACAGGATCACTTACTTCTGCAACAACAGATACATATTTGTCTGTAACCGGCTGCTTCTCTTCCACAGCACGATATACATTGTATACAGTTTCAACGTTAAATACGGCTACTCCCTGCTCGATCGGCAGTCCTCCCGGCCGTACTACTCTTCCGGTTGCCTCATAAATAAGTACAACCTCATCTCCCATCGGATAAACTTCGTCCAGAAGATGCAGCCTCATGCCAGGAAATTCTTCAATATGCTGATTTAATGCATGAATTGTCTGTACATAAGACTTCTTAATTCCAATAATTGCTTCAGAAGCACCAACCGTCTCCTGGATCATATGGAATGTTTTCATAATTTCATATGCGTGTTTTTCCAATAACTGTCTGTGTAATTTCAGTAATGGTTCACACTCTGCACAGTTCATAAGAATGGTATTGGCCTTGTCTGTAAGCTTCATATAAGTAGGGAATCCGGCTCCGCCGGCACCTACCACACCATTCTGCTGTATAATATCCTGTAATTCTTTGATTTCCATGGCGTTACTCCAATCCTGCACCGTCATCAATAATACCGACAATTGCGGCATCTACCGGTGCTGTTTCTACGCCGCAGCCTATTCTTGCTGCGCTTCCCTGTGCCACCAATACATATTCACCAACTCCGGCTCCGATCATATCGATCGCAACCAGCTGGCTCAGGTCGCCTTTCATATGATGCACAGGCTCGATAATCATAAATTTACTTCCAATCAGCTTCTCACTCTTTCGTGTGGATACCACACTTCCTACAACTTTGCCTACGATCATATGAGCCTCCAAATTGTTTCTGATAATAATATTGGGGGCAAATACTTCTGCCCCCAATTAACGCTTAAGGGTTTCTGTTCAAAAACCTTATCGTGCAGGCACGAACGGCTTTTTGACCTTTGGCCCCCGATATTATTTAATTATTGTTACGGTAGTGCCTGTAGCAATCTTTGCTGCATTTGCTTCATCTGTATCAATATGCATTTCCAGTGTAAAGCTGTCGTCTACACGGATCTTGACCTGATTGAAGATGGTTCCTCTCTCATTATCTGCCTTTACTGATACGATATCGCCGTCCTTCACACCTGCAGCCTGTGCATCTTTCGGAGACATATGTATATGGCGCATTGCCACGATACATCCCTCTTTCAGATAAACTGCTCCTTTTGGACCTACGATTGCGATTGGTGCACTTCCTGCAACGTCTCCGGATTCGCGAACCGGAACATTCATTCCAAGCTTAATGGCATCTGTCGCAGATACCTCAACCTGTGAAGCTTTACGCACCGGTCCAAGGATTCTTACATTCTCAATGGCACGAAGTTTCAGTCCCACAATGGTAACTGTTTCATTAGAAGCAAACTGACCTCCCATCAGCTCTTTCTTCTTCGTAAGCTGATATCCGGGTCCGAACAATGCTTCTACATGTTCCTGTGTCAGGTGAATGTGTCTTGCGGAAACCCCGATGGGAACCATGAATCCATCGCCTTTTTTTTCATTCTGATTGATTGCCTGAATGACCATTCTGGTAATCAGTTCAATATTATTAGATTCCAAGAATACACCTGCTTTCTGTCAAATATGACGGATTATAACCATCCGGCAGTCTGCTGTGCAGATACCGGACAGTTACGATGGATTACTATTTTAATACAGGCAGGATTTTCTCTACATCTGTATGTGGTCTTGGGATTACGTGTGTAGCAACTAATTCACCAAGTCTGGATGCTGCTGCGCTTCCGCTTTCTACTGCTGATTTAACAGCTCCTACATCTCCACGTACCATAACTGTTACAAGTCCGGATCCGATCTTCTCTGTTCCTACTAATGCTACGTTAGCAGCCTTGCACATCTGGTCTGCTGCTTCGATTGCTGCTGTAAGTCCTCTGGTTTCTACCATTCCTAATGCTTCCTGTGTCATAACTTTCTCCTCCTTATGAGATACTGTTTCCTTTATCTGTTCTTTCTGGGATTCTGTTTTATTTGCTGTTTCTGCCGCCGTATCTGCCGTCTGAGCTTTTACTTCCGGTTTTGAAGAAGTTTTTGCTTTCGTTCTTCTTGGAGCGGCTGCCTTTTTAGGGGCATTTTTATCTGCTTCCGGTTTCTTCTCTTCAGCCATTATTCATCCCCCTGATTGTTCTTCCAGCGACTTGCACTTAATTCCACCATTCTGACGATTTCTTCGTGGGGACGTGCAATTACTGCATAACTTACCGGTTTCTTGATCGCACCTGTCGCTGCTGCATTTACTGCTTCTGTAACGGCAGATACATCGCCTTCAACTATAATAGTAACCAGTCGTCCGCCCAGCTTACGTTCCCATGACGCCAGCTCAACGTCTGCAGTTTTGCACATGATGTCCAGTGCATCGATTGCTGCAACGACACCAGTGATTTCTATAAATCCATATGATTTACTCATGAGCGAACTCCTTTTTTATACTTCTCAATCTGCTGGTCAGATGCTTGGAAGGATTTTCTCTACGTCTGTATGAGGTCTCGGAATTACATGAGTAGCAACTAATTCGCCAAGTCTGGATGCTGCTGCGCTTCCGCTTTCTACTGCTGCCTTAACAGCTCCTACGTCTCCGCGTACCATAACTGTTACAAGTCCGGATCCGATCTTCTCTGTTCCTACTAATGCTACTTCAGCTGCTTTTGTCATTGCATCAGCTGCTTCAATTGCTGCTGTAAGTCCTCTGGTTTCTACCATTCCTAATGCTTCCTGTGCCATTTCTGCTTCCTCCTGAATCTACAAATAAATATCTGATTATATTTTAACTGATGCCCAATGGATATGCAACTGCTAATCCTTATCCAGGGCGCTGATCTTCAGCATTTTCTCCGTTCCCTCTTCCGGGTTCGGGATCACATAATGCTGTACCACACCAGTCATTCTGTTTGCAACTTCCATGCCTGCTTCCACAGCCGCTGTAACATCAGTTACACTTCCTCTGAATTTAATGCAGACAAGGAGCGGTACCGGCAGGCTGTCAGCATTGGCTGGTTTGTTTTTATCAAAAACCTCCAGGCGGACATTTGCTGCCTTACATCCGGCATCGCCTGCTACAAAGGCTGTCGCCAGCCCGAATACCTCTAAAATTCCTACAGCTTCTGCCATTTCTTTTCTCCTCTATTGCCAGGCTTATTATTTGTTGCTACTGTTCACTCCATTCTCAGCAATACTCTTTGCGGAATATTACCGGTGAACAGTAACTATTTGTTTACAACTGCGATCTTAAGTCCTGTCATTGCCAGGTTTGTCTGAAGAGCTTCATTGATCTGCTCTAACGGGAATTTGTCTGTAATTAACTCAGACATTGGAAGACCGATTGCATTTGCTCTCTTAAGGAAATCAAATGTTGTAACATAATCTCTGAGAGTGTAAACCCAGGAACCAACCAGATTGATTTCTTTGGAGCAAAGATCAAAGTGCGGGTTAATTGTAGCATCTCCACCATTGATGAAGAAACCAAGTTCGCAAAGGCCGCCGCCGTTACGGATAAATTTATAAATATTTGCATGAGCTTTTGGATTTCCTGTACACTGGAATGCAAAATCTGCAAGGTGTCCACCCTGTGCTTCTTTTACAGCCTCTGTCAGTGCTTCGATTCCTTTGAAGTTCATGAAGTTAACACTTGTATCTGCTCCCATTCTCTTCGCAAATTCAAGACGTTTCTCATTTCCGTCTACTGCGCAGATATGTTCTACGCCCATAGTACGAAGTACTGCAATGCAGATCAGACCGATTGGTCCGCAGCCCTGAACTACAACTCTGCTGTTGAAACGAAGGATTCCGGTTGTTTTTGCTCTCTCAACTGCATGTACAAGTACTGCACATGGCTCGATGAGGATTCGGGAATCTAGATCCAGATCACTTACATTAAAGAATGTAGTTCCGAAATTTCCACCTCTTAAGAAGATGTAATCGGAGAACCATCCGTTAAGATGTACATCATCATCCGGAAGAAGTCCATATACGTCAGCTCCACCTACGTTCTTCTTGTTCAGGTCGAACATTGTGATTTCCGGATCATCTTTAAAGATCATACAGGTAACGACTTTATCGCCAACCTTTACAGGTTTTCCTGCAGTATCTACTTTAACATTCTTACCCATAGCCACGATTTCACCTGTACCTTCATGTCCAAGTGCTACCGGGATCAGGCCAAATGGATCTCTTTTAAATTCATGTGCATCTGTACCACACACACCGCATCCTTCAACTTTAACCAGGATATCGTCATCTCCAATCGGAGGAATCGGATATTCTTTCAGTTCGAAATGTTCCTTTTCAGTTAATACAGCTACTCTGGCTGTCTTCGGGATTCCAGTTGTTGCTGCCGGTGCAGAAACTGTTGCTGCTGCCGGTGCATTTCCTGTCATGCCGGAGAGAACCTGTTTCACGATTTCTTCTATATTTACATTATTCATGTCCATGTTCTTTCTCTCCTTAACTCATCATCTTTAACGAATGCAAAGGCTGTCTGCCATTACGCAGCGTCTTCTCTTGGTAAATGTACTTGCGCAGGTAAGACCTTCACCTGTACGGCTTGCGATTGTAAATGTACAATAGCCTTCACCGCCAAATCCTAATGCAGCATAGGATGGTGCATTCTTTACAAGGATTGCTGTATCAATTGCTTTCGCATATTTTGTAATATTATCAATATTCTTTGAATGGATATGTGCAGAATGGCGATTTCCGTGTTCTAACCATACTGCCTGTTCCACTGCATCATCAAAATCTCTTGCTCTTACTACACCAAGGATCGGCATCATAAGCTCTGTTGTGATCAGCGGATGTTCCTTCGGTCCTTCAAATACGATACAGCGGATATTTGCCGGTGCATTGACACCGATCATGGAAAGAAGTGTTCTTGCGTCACGTCCGACACATTTACGGTTCAGTTTTCCGCCTGCCAGAACTACTTCTGTAAGTTTATCCTGTTCTTCTTTAGATGCAAGATAACAATCATTCTCAGTTACAAGATAATGCATCAACTCATCTACGATAGAAGAAACTGCTACGATCTCTTTCTCTGCGATACATGGAAGATTGTTATCAAATGTACATCCGTTTACAATGTCTGTTGCCGCTTTACGGATGTCAGCTGTTTCATCAACAAGTGCCGGAGGGTTTCCTGCACCTGCACCAATGCCACGTTTGCCGGAAGAAAGAACTGCAGTTACAACTCCAGGTCCCCCGGTTGCTGCAATAAGCGGGATGTCTTTATGTTTCATCATTACATTGCTAGTTTCAAGAGTAGGTTTCTCTACAGTAACCGCAATATTATCCGGTCCGCCGGACTCTAATGATGCTTCATTCAGAAGATTGATCGCATAAATGGAAGTCTTGATTGCTGCCGGATGAGGATTAAATACAACTGTATTTCCTCCTGCAAGCATTCCCATTGTATTACATAAAATTGTTTCACTTGGATTGGTACATGGAGTAATCGCACCGATCACACCGAAAGGTCCCATTTCAATAAGAGTTAATCCTCTGTCTCCTGACCATGCAGTTGTTGTAATAACTTCTGTTCCCGGTGTCTTATCAGCTACGAGATGATGTTTGAGAATCTTATCTCCTACATTTCCCATACCGGTCTCTTCCACACCCATGCGTGCCATTACTTCTGCATTTTCTTTTATTTTCTTACGAATGCAGGTAATAATTTTTTCTCTCTGATCCATGGACATTTTCTTTACAATAAGCTGTGATTTCTTGGCAGCTTCAATTGCATCATTCATTTCTTTAAAAATGCCATGTTTACCAGTCGGAGCGTCTGCTATCTGCATTTTTGCCATAACTTCCTGTACAATTTCCTGTACCATATTCTCATTAATTGGCATGAGACTGTCCTCCTTGATTATCTATGCTCTTATTTCATTCCTAACTGAGCCATTACTTGTTTTGTAATCTCAGCAACTAACTGTGCATCAGATGCAGCATTATTCTCTGCCGGTTTTGAATCTCCACCTACGAAATCATACTGATATCCAGGGAATTTCTTGAATTCTCCGTCCTGACATGCTCCACCGCAGTTATGACAGTTCTTGCCGTCTTTGTTCAGGCAGAGGTTTGCCGGATGTTTACCAGCCATACCGAATTTACGACGAATTTCATAAAGTTTCTCAATGTTCTTCTCATCAAATTCCTTAGGTCCGCCAAGAACTTTTGACTGATACAGAAGCTGTGCGTAGAACTCAACAGATTCCATCTTCATGTAAGCTGCGTTTAAGTCTGTGCTCCATGTCAATGCTCCATGGTTCTCAAGAAGAACTGCATCGAAATATGGAAGGTATTTCTCAAGATTATCCGGAATCTCCATTGTAGATGGTGTACCGTATTCAGCGATCGGAACGCATCCAAGTGAGATAACTGCTTCAGGCATGATCGGCTGTGTCAGCGGAATACCTGCAATTGCAAAAGATGTTGCATAAATCGGATGAGCATGCACAACAGAACCTACGTCCGGTCTCTTCTCATAAACTCTCATATGCATTTTGATTTCAGAGGATGGTTTGAATCCCGGGTTAGCCTGGATCACATTTCCCTCTCTGTCTACTTTACAGATATACTCCGGTGTCATAAAACCTTTGGATACACCTGTAGGTGTGCAAAGAAATTCGTTGTCGTTCAGTTTTACAGAGATGTTACCATCGTTTGCAGCTACCATGTTGCGGCTGTAGATTCTTCTTCCGATGTCGCAGATCTGTTTTTTGATTTCATATTCGTTTACCATGCTCATTTTCCTCCTTAAGGCATTGATATAGTTTTTGACGTTTCTACCTGTGATTTTACACTATCGGTCATAAAAAGTCAATACATTTCCGTTGTTTTATGTTGTTTTTACGGGTTTTATTGTGTTGTTTTTGTTTGTTTGTTTTTTTCTTTTTTTATTCCAATAATCGTATCAGATGCAAAAAATACCTCATCCACCGATCTGACAGTCCAGACCGCAGACCGCATGTACTGCCTTTTTTAATGTTTCCATATGTTCTTTGGACGGTGGTTCCACATTTCCCATCAGATATGGTCTGCCAAGTCCCTCATATTTATCCTGTCCAAGTCTGTGATACGGAAGAAGATGAATCTTGTCCACTCCGGGAAGTGTGTCTGCAAACCTTGCAATCCCCTGGATTTCCTCCACTGTATCATTAAATGTGGGTATCACCGGTACACGGATTACCAGCCTGGTTTTACCGGAAAGCGCCACTTTTCTGGCATTTTCCATCATTAGTTCATTGGAACGTCCTGTAAATTCTTTATGTTTCGCAGGATTTGTATGTTTAATATCCATTAAATAAGTATCCAGATACGGTAAGATTGTCTCAATCGTCTCCCATTTTGCACATGCCATACTCTCGATCGCAGTAGAAATCCCTCTCTCTTTGGCAGCTCTCAGAAGTGCTCCTGCAAATTCCGGCTGACAGAGACATTCTCCGCCGGAAAGAGTCATACCTCCGCCCGAGCGGTAATAGTATACCCTGTCTTTCTCAACTTCTTCAATCATCTCCCTGACTGTCACATCACGTCCGATGACCTTGTCTTCTCCCTGCACTTTCATTGTCTGGATCTTATATTCCTGAGATTCCGGATTGCAGCACCATTTGCACCGCAGGACACAACCTTTCAGAAATACGATTGTCCTTATACCCGGTCCATCATGAATAGAATATTTCTGGACATCAAACACTCTGCCCTTTGTATCCAAATAGTCCATGCTTTTCCTTTCTTATTCTGTTATCCATACATCCTCTGCCTGTCACTTTTACTTCCTTCAAAAAACATCTGAATCAGAAGCCCTGTTCTGTACGACGGATGATATCATCCTGAAGGGAACGGGAAAGTGTCGTAAACAGTGCACTGTAGCCTGCCACGCGTACTACCAGATGTTTATATTTCTCAGGATGTTCCTGTGCATCCAGCAGTGTCTGCCTGTCAACTACATTAAACTGCATGTGCATTCCCTTCTGGTCAAAGTATCCGCGGATCAGTGCAACGAATTTCTCCAGTCCCTCTCTTCCTGAAAGTGCGGATGGGTGAAATTTCTGATTAAAGAGTGTTCCGTTGGATACAATAAAATGATCCAGTCTGGATACGGAAGTTGCCGCTGCCGTAGGTCCCTTTACATCCTTGCCCGCAGATGGCGAAACGCCGTCTGCAACAGGTGTGTGTGCATATCTTCCATCCGGCGTCGCTCCTGTCTGTCCGCCCAGCGGTACATTTGCAGATACAGGATACAGACCTGCCTGGAACTTTCCGCCTCTTGGATTGTTATACTTCTGAAGCGGTTTGGAATATGTATAGGCAACTTCTCTTGCAAAATAATCAACTTCCGGAATATCATTTCCAAATTTCGGAACTTCATCGATCATATCGTGGATTTCTTTGAATCTCTGTGTCTTCTGTTCACCCGGTTTCATCCCCATGAAAGTTTTCAGAAGTCCTTCTGCAGTGGAAGCATCCACATTTCTGCCTGCTTTCTGCATTGCCTTCATGATCATCTCTGTCATATCACCGGCGGACTGCGCATCCAGTCCTTTATCATAGTTCCATGCAAGAGCTTCCTTAAGTTCTTTCATAGATACTTTCTTATCCTCATAGACCAGTTTGCGGATTGCAAAAAGTCCATCTGCCATATTGGCGATTCCAAATCCCTGAGGACCTGTAAAGTTGTAAACAGCTCCACCTTCCTGGACAGACTTGCCTTCTTTCAGACAGTCATCTATCATACAGGAAAGGAATGGTAACGGACAGCGTTCCGCATGAGCTACATCAATAGCATTATCTGCATTCACCAGCAGGGAAATGCAGTATTCCATCTGTTTCTTATATGCGTCAAAGAATTCATCAAAGGTCTTCATCTGAGTGACATCGCCGGTAGGGATTCCCACCATCTCACCTTTATCCATACCATTCGAAAAAACAAGTTCCAGAGGTCTGCACATATTAAAGAATGCGGCATCATGCCACCCTTCTGTCTTACCGGCTTTCTGCGGTTCCACACATCCGATGATATTGTACTCTCTGGCATCCTCCAGGGATAAGCCTCTGTTCTGCAGTGCCGGAATAATCACCTCATCATTGTAATATGCAGGAAGTCCGATTCCTGTTCTCGTAAGCTCGGCTGCCTTTATCAGGAATTCATGCGGAGAACCATTCCATACTCTCACAGAAAGTGATGGAGCCGGAAGATGCACATGCATGGATGCCTGAATACACATAACAGAAAGATCGTTAGTTACATCCTCTCCCTCTTTATTCTGACCACCCGCGATCAGATTCTGGAAAAGGCTATATCCTGCAAATCCTTCCGCTGAAGCCGCATCACGACATTTATTCAGGTCATTTAATTTAACCCAGATGCAATCCATCAATTCCTGTGCGAACTCTCGGGTAATAGTTCCTGCTTCCATATCCTTCTTATAATATGGATACATATACTGATCAAAGCGCCCCGGTGAAATAGAATGTCCACTGGATTCCATCTGAAGAAGCTGCTGTACAAACCAGAATGACTGACATGCCTCATAGAAATTCTGTGCACCCTTTGCCGGTACCCTGCTGCAGTTCTCTGCGATAACAAAAAGTTCCTGTTTTCTTACCGGATCACTTGTCTGTGCCGCCATTTCCTGCGCAAGTTTTGCATATCTGCCTGCATAATCGATCACCGCCTTACAGCTTAAAATCACTGCCTCAAGGAAGTGAGACTTTCTTGCATAATTACCGTCACCGACACTGCATCCATCCAGCTCTTTCTGAGCCTTCTCCATGATTCCCTCAAAACCGGTTTCCAGTACTTCCCAGTATTTAACTGTTACATGTCCTACACCATTGTAAAAATAATTTCCAGGTGTAAAAATATTGTGTTCAATTGCCTTGATTGCTTCCGGTGCCATATAGGAAGTTGCAAGTTCACTGGTTGTTTTCCCTTTCCAATACTTATCTGCCTCCTTAAGTTCGGCTTTGGTCTCCTCAGCAATCTCAAAAGGATCCGCAGTTCTGGTCGCAACTGTATCCAGTTCAGCTTCCAGCCACTCATAAGAGAACTCCGGAAATGTCTGACATCCCCTCGGCGCAATCGTACTGCTTCCGACAATCAGTTCATTGTCACGGATAATGATCGGAATGTTATGAAGAATATGCGCAAAAGCCTTTGCTCTGCGTGTGATGATCGGTTCTCCTTCTGTTTCCTTATAAGATTCTGTGATCAGCTTTGCTCTGGCTGATTCGATCACCGGCATATGTTCATACAATGCATCTACCAGTTTCTGAATTCTGGGAGACTTGGGAATATCTGATGTTTGAAATTTTTCCATGTTACTCCTTTCTCATGAATAAAAGCTGCACCCATACCAGACCCCAATACATTCCGGTATCATTCTGACAGCAATATCCTCCATGTTTTCATATAGATTCATTATACCTTATGGCTATCGCGAAGTCAACATGAATCAACATGTACATCCTGAACTTTTATGTTGTTTTTTATTTGTTTTTTCTTCTGTTCTGGTTGTTTTTGTTTTGTTTTTATGATTGACATTTCATTTTTCTTCAGACACGTTAAAAGCAGCATATCAGGTTATGATCCATAACTCTGATATGCTGCTTTTTAATGTCGTATATTGTTTTTTCTGCATCGGATGCCTTTAATGAGCATGCTTTTCCATCGCTGCACTCCCATATATTCATATACACTTAACTATTGTTTCCTGTTCTCTTTTTGTTCTCTGGCTTCTCTTACTTTCTCCCTCTGTTTCGTCAGATCGTAATAATCATCTGTAAGAACCCCATGTTTTCGCATCATATCAAACACAGTCTGCTGAGCAGGTGTCATCTTCATGCCAATAGAATTATTATAATCCGTAAGAACGCATCCTGTTTTCTCAATCAGCCAGAACAGCGGAGAATCATCATCCGGGATCATTTTCCAGATTTCGTTCTCTGTCCATGGAAGCAATTCCATCATTCCATGAAGATGTCCTCTGGGTATTCTTACGTAATCGCCGTCCGGCTTGATCAGACCGTCAGAAAAGTTCTCATCCTTAATTTTCATCTCATTTAACAGTTCTTCTGTTATCTTCATCCTCTTTTCCTCACCCTCGAGTATTGCTTTTTCCTATTATACGTTTCCCGCCAGAGTTACGCAAGTAAAAAGTCTGAATAGCCTCTTTCCTCAAAATATATGTTACTGTTCACTCCGTTCTCAGTAACACGCTTCGCGATGCACAGAATTTATGCTAATCGCATAAATTCGCGCGGTATATCTCGGGTTTTCTGTGACCTTCGCTCACAAAAAACACCTCGCGGGATATTACCAGTGAACAGTAACAAATATATCACGTTCTATAAAATTCCATCTTGATTAAATTGCAAAAAAATTGTAGACTATATATGCACACACATTAATAGTTTTTGTTAATTAAGACTGATTTGAGGTTTCCTCATAACGTCTCAATTATACACACACATTTTCTAAAAAGAGCAGCTGCATCATCCGATGCGCTGCTCTTTTAGTTCCACTGTTTATTTTGTAACTGTTCTCTGCCGTCGACGGCATTCTTTAATGATTTTAACTCTTACTTTTTCTTCTTCAGGAAATAAATAAGTAAAATTATGATAACAATAATCCCGATACCACTAATCCAGATTACAGGATTCTTCATTCCTGAATCTGCTTTTACATTCTTTCCTGATGTTTTCTGACTCTGCTTATCATCGGATTCCTTGTCTTCTGTCGAAGCAGGCGTCTCTGTTTCTTCCGGTGTTGGCGTTGCTTCTTCTGTAGGTGTTGCCTCCGGTGTCGGTGTTGCTTCTTCTGTAGGTGTTGCCTCCGGTGTCGGTGTCACTTTTTCTGTAGGTGTTACCTCTGGTGTTGATGTGGCTTTCGGAGTTGGAGTTGCTTCCGGTGTTGGTGTAACAGCAGCCACCGGAACATTTCCTGATGTGCCTGTAGCCTCCGGTGCATCTGCGGATACATTTTCATTTACGTAATCTGTATCACGATCAAGATTCAGCCATCCCTGTGTCACACCATCTGTGTCTGTTTTCCCCCAGTTTGTTCCGTCTTCTCCCCGCATATACTGAGAAATATGTACGCTTGTCCCATCCGCAATTCCGTCTGCTCCTGAAACTTCATCAAATTTCTCTCCAGGTCCGTTATAAACCGGTACATTTCCGCCATTTCCCTGAATCTTTACTTCAAAATCCACATCTTTTCCGCCAAAAGTACGATACTCTTCATTCACTGCGTCTGCCCTGGAAGCCGGATCCAGATCATCCATAGGAATGTATCCGTTCATCCCATGATACTGGGTATATGCCCACTTTTTGCCGTCCGTTCCATCTTTCTCACCCAGAACATGGATTGCAGTTCCATTCGGAATCTGACCGTCATTCAGTTTAATTCCCTTCGGATCCGCTTCATCATAAATATCTGCTCCACCCTGTGCACTCTGTACGATCATGTAATAATCTGTTGCATAATCCGGATTCTGGCTCTTTCCATCATCAGCATAAACAGAAACCGCTGTCACAATAATGCACAGCAATATTGCCAATACTGTTCCCAACCTTCTCTTCATAATCTCTTTCCTTCATTTCTCATTTTCTTTTTACAGCAGATGAACTTTTGTATTTGCTGTATGTGTTCCCATAAGGCTCTTTCACGTATGCTTTTACTACATAGTAGTATGATACACCTTTTTGTGCTTTTTTGTCCAGATATGAAGAAAGATTTCCACCGGAAATTCTCTTTATCAACTGATAAGAACCTCCTTTTTTCTTTCTGTATATATAATATCCGTTACATTTTTTCTGTGGATTCCATCTGATTCTGATTCCCTTCTTTTCAGACTTCACAGAGGAAATCTTCTGCAACGAAGGTGCCGCCTTAACCACATCGCCGGTTGTATATTTACTGTAGTATCTTTTTCCGGATGCTTCATAATATGCCTTTACCGTATAACGGTATGAAGCATTGGCTTTAACTTTACTGTCCTTATATTTTAATGTGGAAGTCCCGACATCTGCGATTTTTGACCATTTTCCTCCTGCAGCAGGTTTTCTGTACACATAATATCCAGTAGCTTTCGAAACCTTTTTCCATGAAACAAGATTATACCCGGAATTATAAGCCTTCACCTGAAATACCGGCGTATCCGGCACCCATGACTGATTTAAAGTTCTCGTATGTGCCTTGATCCTTACAGTCCAGTTTTTTGTCTTTCCATCTGACCATTCTGCTGTTGCTGATGCACCCTTATGAAAAGTCTGTCCTGACTCTATCCCTGCTGTGGAAGTAAACCATTTGCTTCCACCTGATGTCTTATAACCGGCATTTGCTTCCACACCAAAACTGATATAACTGATTCCACTGTTAGTAATCACTACCGAATACCTGCTCCCCTGCTTCAGCATTACTTCCGGTACAGTAACTGTCTGCACCCCTGCCACTGGCTGTTCAACTTCACAGGGCTGCGTATACGCAGCAGTTCCACTTTCCGGATCTGAAAGATCTGTAAGATCTGTATATACCTGTATTTTATATGAAGCATTATCATTCATGGTAACTACATTGATTTCTCCCAGAGCCTCTTCGTTTCCATTCCCTGCCTTCGTTTCATAAACAACTGATACTGACTGTCCAGGCTGTACTTTTATAGAAGAAATAGCTGAAGAACCATCATAAAAATAGTTATTATTATATTTCTGATCAGAAACAGTCACTGCCTCTGCACTTACAAGATTACTGATATTGGGATCCTGATAGGAAAGATAGTAATATCCCCCATCTCCCTTGTTCTCTCCCCAACTGTTTTTTATGATCCAGGCACCATCTGATGTCACATTGGAAACAGGCAGGAAATTATTCTTTGAATAATTATCATCCCATCCTACGACTGTTACAATATGATTAATCACAGTCGAACTCGATTTTCCAACAGGATAACAATATGCAGCCGTATCTGGATTTGCATAATTATCTTTCATATAAAGCATTATGGATACTGCATGATCATTCAGCAGCATTTCCTTCATACGTTCCTCACTGTATTTGGAAAAAGATGCATTTTTCAGATATGCCACAGAATTATAAGCCTTACTCTCCGGAATCTGTACACTCAGATTCTGCTGATGCAAAGAATCCGTAGGAAACGGCACATCATCTTCTGTAGTCATTCCCGACCAGGTGCTGAGATAGATAGCCGCCAGATAATCATTGCCTCCTATCTCATGATAATCTCCCAGTACCGAGTTCACATCATCGGGAGTATTTTCCAACGGATCATTCTGTCTGTTTGAAAAAAAGTATGATAAGTGTTCCTCTGACAGATCATAAGTTCCTTTATTCTGTGCCAGAAGTGAAGTTTCCATAATTGCCGCCATCCCAAAAGCCCAGCAGGTTCCAAATGGATTCTGATTTTTTACAGAAGTAACCAGTCCTTCTTTTCTGGAATCATAGGAGGATGGAAATGCTGTTTCTCTGCTTCCATATGCAGCGTAAACTGATGTCAGATCACTCTCTACTTCAGGTCCCGGATCTATCGGTTTTAAATTTTTAAAAGGTTCTAACTCTTCTTTTCTTTCCTCTTCTGTCAACGGACGACCTTTGATATATCGAATTCCATCTGTATTTTCTTCCGTTGCTTCTCCATCCTGGAACTCCTGTTTTGCATCATCGCTTCCGAACAGTTCTGCATCAGATTCCGTATCTGTTCCAAATTCATCTGCCTGTGAACTTTGAAATTCTTTCAGATCTGATGTATTTTCTTCTGTCTCTCTGTTGACTCCGGATCCAAACATTTCCTGACCCGCAGCGGGTACCGATGTACAAACCATTGCATAAGCCAGAAAAACTGACAATGCGCGTATCGCTGTATTTCTTTTTTTCATGTAGTAGTTAACTCCCTTGCGTAAATATAATATCATTATATCAGTATCTTTTTTGTTTTTCAACCATGATCAATGACAAAAACCGTCGGAAAACAGTAAATTTCCCCTGTTTTCCGACGGCTCTATGTAGAAATGCAGAGCTCTGCCGACAAGAAAATGTCGCCAGGAAAAGACGTCAAATGCCTGTGATGCATTTTCTTCTGTGCATGTGAAAAGTGTGGAAAATGTGTGTGAAATGCTTTATATACTAACTCAGAACAGACTTGAAAATCTTACAGACTCTTCTCTTTTGCTATCCTTATTCTAGCAGAACAAGCATTGTATTACAATGAAAATCGTTCTTTCTTATTTGTGCTAATCTGACACATTGTTACTGTTCACTCCGTTCTAAGCAGCGACGCATTCTCCTCTTATTTGCTGATACTTTCCTTTGCTCTTTTCATCATATCAGCCAGTTCCTGGTATTTTCCTGTGACATATCCATAGTTTTTTCGCTTATGCGGAAGCATACAGTTTGTGCAGTCTTTAATTCCCTTTTCCGTATACCGGAAATTCCCACCGCATTTCTCACCCAGGGCATATAGCGGGCAATAACAGAACAGACAGTTAAAATCATCCGGATCTGCATTCTTATGACACGGAAAAAATTCACATTTCTTATGGCTGAAATAAGAATATTCTTTCCCTTCCCAATAAGGTTTCTCCATTGCTACCTCTCCTCTCCTGTTGCAAGTTTTTATCTTTCCAGAATAATTCCGTTTTCTCAGTCTCCATCAATCCCACCCATCAGAGGACGAAATAAAAAAAATACTCTAATAAATTATCAATTTCTCTTCACATAACAAAGCATTGAAAATTCATTACAGTATTTTTCACAGATCATACATTTAAAATTAATAAGAGGGAGCGATGCTACCCCGGGGTAGAAAAAAATCCGTTCATGAGTGCGCGGAGGGAACGAATAAATCCGAAGTAGTATCGCCTGCCATTTAATCATGTATAATTCATAAAGAACAGGCGCATTCCATAAAAAATGTCTGCCTTCAGATAAAAGCAGACAACACTCCGAAGCTGCGGATTCAACGGAGTTGGTTGTTACACTTTACACGGAAGTTTAACCTCGCCATACCAAGCAGGTTTCCTGGCTCCAGGCTCATCGCTCCTCTCTCCTTCTCATGCTATGGCACAATGGACATTCTGAGATTTGCTCCTCTGTTACAGTGACCGGATCGCTCAGGTTTCTCACCTGATTCCCTCTTTCTGTACTGCTCTTTCTCACAGTATCAGCACTTAATATGTTCTGTATGGAATTATACTGTCATTATAATAACACCCTGCAACAAGCTTGTCAACTATTTATCAATATATTTTTCAATATTCCACACCTTCCGGCAGCGGATCCCATTCATTCAGACCAAGACTCTGTCTGAATTTTGCTTCTTCCAGACTCAGCTTTGGAACATCCTCATTCAAAAACGCTCTCAGCTCATCAATCCCCTCTCCGGTCACATTGTTTACCAGAAAAATTCTTTCACATCCTGCATTCAGCATCCACTGACGCACCATTGGAACATTCGCATAAGGAGAATCTATTTTCGTAATGATTCCTATCAGTGGTCTCAGAATAAATGCATTACTGCCATAGCCAAACAAACTGAAAGGTTCATCTGCTGACTGTACCATTGCCACCACATCTGCTTCAAAAGAAAAACAGGCCAGCCCTACGCTGAAATGCTTGGACTCTGCATACTCTCCCGGAGAATCAATGGTATCATCATCCGTATTCGTATACTGCGTTTTTACATAATGAAGTTTTTCGCCTTTTAATGCCTGCGTTAATGAAGTCTTACCTGCTTCACTTCTGCCCATCAGAAATATTTTCTTCATATTTAATGTCTGTCCCTTTCACTTCTCTCAGCTATTCCGGCAGTTACATAAGCACCATCGATACAGAATAACTGACTTTTCGTATGTTTTAACTTTTGTGAACTGCACAAGTCTTAAAGCCAAGCACCTCTCTAAAAAATTTCACCACTTCTTCCACTGCAGTCTGAACTTCCGTCAGACCTCCCGTAAGGATCAATGATCCGCTGAAGCGATCCATGAAACCAATCTCCACATTTGCACTTTTCACTGCAATATCAGCAGCTACAACCACTGCTTCCCATGGGGTAAAACGAATCATTCCGATTGCTTCTCCTGTGTGGTCTTCTCCCTCATGGACTCCAATATGCAAACCAAGATTCTGATAAATACAGCTCTGTGAAGGATTGATCACATGCGCCAGGCACACTTCCTTTCCCGGAACCCTTACCCTGGTCATACGCAGTTTTTTTCCCTTTAGTTTCTCATAATCCTGGTTATAAAGCTTTTCCAGTAATTCTCTGGTTGTCATCCCTGCCATCCCAACACTTCCTATCTTTTGGTAATCTTGCAGACTACATAACCCAGAGTGTCTCTGAAATAATCCACAACCTCAGTCATCGCTGACATTACATCGGAAATCTCTCCCGTAATGATCAGTGTGCCTGTAAATCGATCTGCAAATCCCAGATAAACATTTCCGCTTTTTACCGCAATATCAGATGCAATCACTGCAGATTCAGGCGGTGTCATATTCATAATTCCGATTGCAGATGAACGATAATCCACCTGCGGATTCAGTCCAAGCTTCTGGTATATGACCGGAGCCGGCCCTCCCATTACATGTGCAAAAGTAATCTCCTTGCCAGCAACTGTTTCCTGTACAATTCTTATGTGTTCTACATGGTCATTTGCCATTTATCATTCCTCGCTTTCACTATTCAACTATAATCCGGATAATTCATGAGAATATTCTTTCCCACTGATGTCTCCAAAAACAGATTTAAAATTTTATATGTATCTCTTCAGTTACATAAACTGTACTATCCATCCAATTTTATGTCAAGGTAAAATCCACCTGAAAGTCGGTAAAATATTATACATGGTTACGGTTCACTCCGTTCACAGCAACACGCTTCGCGATGCACAGAATTTATGCTAATCGCATAAATTCGCGCGGTATGTCTCGGAATTTTGGCATATTCATGCCAAAACACCTCGCGGAATAATGATAACTACTTATACATAAAGAAAAGGAGCATCAGCCCCCTTAGCGATACTCCTTTTCAACCCCTATAAATTTAATTATTTATACTTATTTAATTATACCAGTCTTCTTACAGAAACAATCGTTCTGTACGCTGCGTTATCACTGATCTTAATGCCATCTACAGAGTTCGATGCATGAACGATACGTCCATTACCCATATAGATTGCAACGTGTCCACCGTAGCAGATCAAATCGCCCGGCTGCGCATCAGCATAAGATACTTCTGTGCCGGCATACTGCTGTTCATAAGAAGTTCTCGGAAGACTTACTCCGAAGTTTGCATATACACTCTGTGTAAATCCTGAACAGTCAGCTCCACCTGTAAGGCTTGTACCGCCCCATACATATGGATTGCCAACAAACTGTGTTGCAAAGTCTACTACAGAAGATCCTGATCCTGAAGATGAAGATGAAGAACTGTCTGAATCAGATGACTGTTCACTCTCATAATCATCTGGTGAAACTGTATTATCAGAATCAATCACATTACCATACTCATCGTACTCTACATCATCAGAAGCTCCTGCATTGTCAACAGGATCACCATTTTCATCATATTCTACACCATCATCTGATTCAGACTCATCATCCGCATCATCAGTATTCTCAATCTCATTTCCGTCTTCATCATACTCTACATTTTCTTCCTCTTCTGATTCGGAGTCCTGTTCCTGCTCTGCAGCTTTTGCTGCTGCCTCTTCTTCTGCCGCCTGTCTTGCAGCCTCTTCCTCAGCCTGTCGTCTTGCCTCTTCTTCTGCTGCGATTCTTTCAGCTTCCAGTCTCTGAATTTCAGCTGTCTGTTCCGCTAACAGATTTGCATATTCTGTCGCCTGCTGCTGTGCATATGCAATTTCATTCTCATAATCGGCTGATTCAGATTTCTTCTGATCGATCTGGCACTGAAGATCATAAGACTGCTGTTCATAAGAAGCCTTCATCTCTTCCAGTTCTGCTTTGTCAGATTCATACTGAGTCTTTAAATTATTCACCTCATTAATAGTATTCACATATTTATCAAGATTCTTTCTGTCCTGCTCATACATCTGCTGTGTATTCTCAGCACGTGTCAGAAGTTCACTTAAATCTTCTGAATTAAGCATCATCTGAAACCACGCTGCATCCCCACCCTGTTCATACAGTGCCTGAATACGAAGCTTCATGCTCTCATACTGCTTATCTCTCGCCTTCTGAGCCTTAGCCAAATCCTGTTTTGTCTTAATAATATCTACTTCTTTATTATCGATATCTCCTTTAAGAGTATCAATAGAAACCATAACACTTACAAGATTGGAATCCAGTTCGGAAATCTCATTCTCAAGCTGTGATTTCGCATATGCAAGCTCATCCATTCTGGAATATGTAGCATCCAGCTGCTGACTTGTGATCGCCTGCTCTTCTCTCAATTCATCCTCTCTTGAAGCACTTACACTAACAACCTGTGTTGCGCTCATCAGGAGTGCTAATGTAAGACATACAATTCTTTTCTTCATGAATTCTCACCCTCGTAACATTTTCTTTCTATATCTTAATGTTTTTGCAATATCTAAGTTAATTCTTATACATATTAACACACCGCACTCAAAAACGCAAGGATTAATTACCATAAATTTTATATTTCTGTAACATTTATTAATCTTTTTGTTATTCTTCGCATTTCTTTCTACAATTCAAACATATTCCATTTCATGTTTGTAATAATTTGACACAGGACAAAGATATCTGATGCAGGGTTACTGTTCACACACCACTATCCCGCGAGGTGTTTTGGCATGAATATGCCAAA
>ERZ1036412.72-NODE-72-length-112343-cov-53.831914_pt1 | contig 112343 bp, 87 predicted proteins | sample MGYA00514218_ERZ1036412 | MGnify/ENA primary metagenome ERZ1036412 (study PRJEB33795, sample SAMN09464944) | human gut metagenome | host: Homo sapiens | place: USA: Stanford, California | collected 2016-11 | study: EMG produced TPA metagenomics assembly of the...
AAACGGTCCCCGCAGCAATTCATTCCGGCCGGATTCCCCCTTCACGACAACCTCCCACGGGGACGGAAGACTCAGCCAGCCCCCCTCACCACACCGGACATGGTCCGTTCCGGACGCTTCCTCCCAACCTCAGTTAAATCTCCAGCTTCTCCCCCAAAATCTCATTCACCTTCCCGGGATTCGCCTTCCCCTTCATCTGCTTCATCACCTGGCCAACCAGATAGCTGATGACTTTTGTTTTTCCGCTCCTGTATTCCTCAACGGTCTGCGGATTTGCCGCCAGGACGGCTTCTATCGTCTCTTCCAGGATACTGTCATCATTTACCATCAGAAGTCCGTTCTCTTTCACATACTGTTCCGGTTCAATATCCTCTTTGAAGATTTTTTCAAATACTTCCTTTGCGATTGTTGTATTAATGCTCCCCGACTCCGTCAGCTTGATCAGCGAAGCGAGATGTCCCGGTGAGAAGATAAGCTGGTCGGCTTCCACCGCATTTTCCTTCATCAGCCGGCTGGTTTCGCCTATCAGCCAGTTAGCCGTTTTTTTCGGAAGGCCGCACAGGACTGTTGTCTGCTCAAAGAGATCGGACAGTTTTCTGGATTCTGTGATAATGCGGCTGTCATACCCGGACAGACCGTATTCCTTCTGGTAGCGCTCCATCTTCTCCGGCTGAAGCTCCGGCAGGGAGTTTCTGACCTCCCTGATCCACTCTTCGTCTATCACCACCGGCAAAAGATCCGGATCCGGGAAATAGCGGTAATCCTTTGCATCCTCCTTCGAGCGCATCGCAAAGGAATACTCTTTGTTGTCATCCCATCTTCTCGTCTCCTGGATAACACGCTTCCCGGCCTCAAGGATTTCTATCTGCCGCAGTTTTTCTCCCTCAATTGCACGGGAAATAGCCTTGAAGGAGTTCAGGTTTTTCATCTCTGTCCTCGTACCGAGGCCGTCACTTCCTGCCTCACGGACAGAAAGATTCACATCGGCCCTCATGGAGCCCTCCTGAAGCTTGCAGTCGGAAGCTCCCAGATATTGAATCAGAAGACGCAGACGCTCCAGATAAGCAATAACCTCCTCCGCGCTGCGCATATCGGGTTCCGATACAATCTCAATCAGAGGCACCCCGCTGCGGTTGTAATCGACCAGGGAACAGTCCTCCCATTCGTCATGAATCAGCTTGCCCGCATCTTCTTCCATATGAATCTCGTGGATTCTGATATCTTTTCTGCCAGAAGCAGTCTCAATCGTGATATGCCCGTCATGGCAGAGCGGCAGATAAAGCTGGGAAATCTGATAGTTCTGCGGGTTGTCCGGATAGAAATAATTCTTTCTGTCAAATTTGCAGATCCTGTTAATCTCACAATCTGCGGCAAGGCCTACCGAGAGCGCCAGTTCCACAACCTTCTTATTTAATACGGGAAGGGAACCGGGCATTCCCGTACATACCGGACAGGTGTGTGTGTTGGGAGCGGCTCCGAATGCGGTGGAACAGCCGCAGAATATCTTTGTCTTCGTGGCAAGCTCCACATGAACCTCCAGACCAATGACGGTTTCATACTGCTTCTTCATTTATTTTCCCTCCTTATCCGGCCGGCAGCCGCTAATCGGGAGTTCCCACCGGCCGCGTGCCTTTTCATAGGCCGACGCGGCCCGAAACAGTTTCTTCTCCTCAAAACAGCCGGCAATCATCTGCAGCCCGATCGGCAGTCCTTTTTCATCGGTTTTACACGGAACGCTGATGCCGGGAAGACCGGCCAGGTTGACTGATACCGTATAAATATCACCCAGATACATTTTCAGGGGATCGCAGAGACTCTCCCCCATAGCCGGAGCCGTAGACGGGGCGGCCGGTCCCAGAATGATATCATACTTCTCAAATGCCCTGTCAAAAGCCTGCTTGATCAGCGCCTTCGTGCGGAGCGCTTTCAGATAATAAGCGTCATAGTAGCCCGAGCTCAATACGAATGAGCCTAACATGATGCGGCGTTTGACCTCTGTCCCAAATCCTTCCGAGCGGCTCTTTTTATACATCTCATGAAGATCCTCATACTCCCCGGTCCTGTACCCGTACTTCACGCCGTCGAAACGCGACAGGTTGGAGCTGGCTTCTGCGGATGCAATGACATAGTAGGCCGGAATCGCATATTCCACCATCCCCAGATCAAAGAACTCCACCTCAGCCCCCTGGGATTTCAGAAGCTCTGCCCCCTGCAGCACTGCTGTTCTAATCTCATCGTCAAGGCCCTCGCCCAGATAATCAGAAGGAATCCCAATCTTCATTCCCTTTGCCTCGCCTGTCAGCGCCTCCGTAAAGTTATAGTCCTTTCTCGGCACCGAAGTACTGTCCTTTTTGTCGTGGGAAGCCAGGATTTCCAGGACAGCCGCGCAGTCGGCCGTGTCCCTTGCCACCGGCCCTATCTGATCCAGAGAAGAACCGTACGCAATCAGACCGTATCGCGAAACTGTCCCATAGGTAGGTTTAATCCCGGTCACACCGCAGAAGGAACTGGGCTGCCTGATGGAACCGCCCGTATCGGAGCCAAGTGCATAAAACACTTCGCCGGATGCCACGGCGGCACAGGAACCGCCTGATGAACCGCCCGGAACATGCTTTTTGTTCCACGGATTGGCAGTAGACCCGAACCAGGAAGTCTCCGTTGTGCTTCCCATGGCAAACTCATCCATATTTGTCTTGCCCACTATGACGGCTCCGGCATTCTTCAGGTTTGTGACCGCCTGTGCCGAATAAGCCGGTACAAAATTGTACAGGATTCTGGAGCCGCAGGTTGTTTTCATGCCCTCTGTGCATATATTGTCTTTCACCGCCATCGGAACACCGGCCAGAGGCCCTGACAGCACTCCGGCGTCAATGCGCGCCTGTACCTCCTCCGCATTCTTAAGCGCCTTTTCCTCTTCCAGCGTTATGAAGGCATGAACCGTTTCTTCACTCTCACGTATTCGGGCAAAGGATGCCTCCACCGCTTCTTTTACCGACACTTTCTTTTCTTTTATCTGTTTTCCCAGCTCAAGTGCTGTCAATTCTAAAAGTCCCATTATTTCCTCCTGTTCTCCTCCGTCAGCGGATAGAACGCGCGGCAGCCCGCCGTTTGCCCTATTCTACCGTACGCGGCACCTGATACTGCTTATCCTTCTGCCGGGGCGCATTGGACAGCATCTCCCCGGACTGATCCCCGTTTGTAATCTCATCCTCACGGAATACATTGCTTATATCGAAGATATGGGACATAGGAGCTGTTCCCCGGGTATCCAGTTCATTCAGCTTGTCAATATATTCAAGCATTCTGCTCATGTCCTCACCGGCTTTCTTTTTTTCTTCCTCCGAAAGATTCAGCTTTGCCAGGATTCCCACGTATTCTATTATTTTATCGTCTATTTTAACTGCCATATTCTTTCCCTCTTTCCTTTTCTCCTTTACCCTGCCCGCCGCCTGACAAGCTTATGGTACGAGACGGCTCATATCCCTCGGGAACAGCGACACTTCCCTCACGTTCTCCTCACCCAGAAGCTGCATCGTCATGCGTTCAAGGCCGATTCCCAGTCCTCCGTGGGGAGACATGCCATATTTGAATGTGTTTAAATAATCATCCATTCCTTCCGTATCCATGCCTCTTTTCTCAATTTTTGCAAGCAGCTCCCTGTAATCATGGATACGCTGTCCTCCCGTCGTCACCTCCAGGCCGCGGAACAGAAGGTCAAAGCTCCTGGTGAATCTGGGATCCTCCGGATCATCCATTGCATAGAACGGACGTTTTTTAGAGGGATAGTGTGTGACAAATACAAAATCAGCGCCGTATTCTTCTTTGAAGTAACGTCCGATTAAATGCTCCTCCTCCGGTTCCAGATCATACGGGTTTTTAATGACGGTACCATACTTTTCAGCCGCCAGCTCTTTCGCCTGCGTAAATGCAATACAGGGAATCTCATCCACCTTCGGCAGCTCTGCCCTGAGTAATCCAAGTTCCTGACCGTATTCCGTCCTGAGCAGTGATACCATATGCTGAAGAAAACCTGTCTCCATTGCCATGATATCGGTAAAATCGTCGATATAGCCCATCTCAAAATCCAGCCCTGTGTACTCATTCAAATGACGCTTCGTGTTGTGCTTCTCCGCCCGGAATACCGGCCCAATCTCCATGACACGGTCAAATACGCCGACCATCATCTGCTTATAGAACTGAGGACTTTGGGCCAGAACGGCCGGCCGGTGGAAATAGTCGAGTTTAAAGACGTTAGCCCCTCCTTCCGCTCCCCTGGCTCCGATTTTGGGAGTATGGATTTCCGTAAATCCTTCACCCTGAAGATATTCACGGAATGCCCGGGCAATGCCTTCCTCAATTTTAAACCTTGCGCGCTCCCTCACATTTCTCAGCGTTAGAGGTCTCATATCCAGCCTGGCTTCCAGGGATGCCCCCATCTTCCATTTTGATACCGCAATCGGCACCGGCGCTTCCGGCCGCGAGAGAATCCTCACGCCAGTCAATCGAAGCTCCACGCCATGAGGCGCTCTCTCCTCGGGTTCCACAAATCCTGTCACCTCAACAAATGTCTCTTCTTTCAGCTGTGAAAGCTCAGCCTTCGTCACTCCCTTCTCAAACACGGTCTGCAAAACGCCGTCCCGTTTTCTGAGAATGATGAAAGCGATATCCCCCATATTCCTGATATTCATAACTGCGCCGTTTACTTTAACCTCCTGCCCCGTCTTCCCATACGATAAAAGACTTTTAAGCTCCAGAACTTCTTTTTCTTTTCTTCCTGTTAAAAATTCCATCTCTTTTCCTCGCTTTCTTCTTTTTATTCGATGTTCCGTCCGGACGTTTAAATAAAAAAAGTCCCGGAACATCTTTCGACATTCCGGGACGGGATATTCCCGCGGTACCACCCGCATTTGAAAAGTAAAGCAGCGCTTATATCTTCTCACTCTCTTTTATGCTTAACGCGCATACACGTGACGGCCTACTTTGAAGCTTGTTTCGGGCGTCCGGCTCCGGAGTGTTCCCTATTGTTTTATTCCCTCCTGACGCGGCTCTCAGCCGGTGACCGCATCTTTCTGTCGGATTCTTTAAAACAGAGTCTCCTTCACTGCCTTTACATGAAATTTTATGGTCATCACTATATACCATTTTTGAAAACTTGTAAAGCACTTTTTGAAATTTCCAGAATTTTCTCCATCTTTTTTTATTAAGAATTTTTTAAATGCGTTGACATCCGGCCGCCTATGCATATAATTTACCTGTATAAATAATATCAGATACGCTTTTGGGGCTTATCGGATACTTACCGCCAGACAGGGATAAAAGCGTGGTCTGAGAACCTTCCGCCGCCGGTCGGGTAAAAAAATTTGTTCATGAAATCAATTACTGTATCATTAGACAGGAACCAAAAAACGGAGGAAAACATATGTGTGGAATTGTTGGTTACATCGGAGACGAGCAGGCGGCTCCAATACTGCTGAACGGACTCAGCAAGCTGGAATACCGGGGCTACGACTCAGCCGGGATCGCAGTTTACAATGGAACAGAAATCAAGATGGATAAGGTCACCGGACGCCTGCAGCGTCTAAAGGATCTTACAAAAGAAGGAAGCACGCTCCCCGGAACCGTCGGTATCGGCCATACCCGCTGGGCAACCCACGGCAGTCCGTCTGATACCAATGCCCATCCTCATTTCAATAAAGATCGCTCGATCATTGTTGTCCATAACGGCATCATTGAGAATTACAGCAAATTAAAACAGCGCCTGATCGGCAAAGGCTACGAATTCGTATCAGAAACCGATACCGAGGTACTGGCTCACCTGCTGGATTATTATTACAAGCGCAGCCATAACCCGCTTGAGGCGCTCACCAGGGTTATGCAGAAGGTGGAGGGTTCCTATGCCCTCGGCATCCTCTTCAACGACTATCCGGGCCAGGTCTTCTCTGCCAGGAAAGACAGTCCGCTGATTGTCGGCCACAGCGAAAGCGGTAATTTCATCGCCTCCGATGTCCCGGCCATTCTTCAGTATACAAGGGAAGTTTTTTATATGGAGAACGAAGAAATTGCCGTTCTCAGCCGTGACGGAATTAAATTTTACAACGTGGACGAGGAACCGCTTGAAAAAGAATGCACCCGCATCGACTGGGATGTCAATGCCGCTGAAAAGGGAGGTTATGAACACTTCTTCCTGAAAGAAATCTATGAGCAGCCAAAGGCAATCCGTGACACCATCAGCCCCCGTATCAGGGAAGGTGAAGTTGTCATTGAGGAACTGGGCATGACAGATGAAGACATCTGCAATATTAATAAAATTATGATCGTGGCCTGCGGCTCCGCTTATCATACAGGAGTGATGGCCAAGTATGTATTTGAGGGAATTGCAAGAGTTCCTGTGGAAGTGGATCTGGCATCTGAATACCGCTACCGCGATCCGATTTTTGACCGCAATACGCTTGTCATTATCGTAAGCCAGTCCGGAGAAACGGCGGATTCCCTCGCTGCTCTCAGAGAATCAAAAGCCAACGGCCAGAGAGTCCTGGGAATTGTCAATGTGGTGGGAAGCTCTATCGCCCGCGAGGCGGATAATGTCATGTATACCTGGGCCGGGCCCGAGATTTCCGTCGCTACCACAAAGGCATACAGCGCTCAGCTTGCATCCTTCTACCTGCTGGCCATGAAATTCGGAAAAGTGCGGAAAGCTCTGGCGGATAGCGACTATGAACAGATGATTGGCGATCTCCAGCAGCTTCCCGGGATGATGGAGGAACTCTTAAAGGACCGCCAGCAGATTCAGAGATTTGCCAACCGTTACCTGGCCGCCGAGCATATCTTCTTCATCGGACGCGGTATCGACTATGCCATCTCTATGGAGGGTTCCCTGAAGCTCAAGGAGATCTCCTATATTCACTCTGAGGCCTACGCGGCAGGCGAATTAAAGCACGGCACAATCTCCCTGATCGAGGAAGGAACGCTTGTAGTGGCTCTCGCGACCCAGGAAGCCCTCTATCCGAAGACAGTCAGCAATGTTGTGGAGGTTAAAACCAGAGGAGCTTTTGTGATGGCTTTGACTAATGAGGATAATACGGAAATAGAAAAAGTATCTGACTTTACTGTTTATATCCCTAAAATCAACCGTTATTTTTCCGGTTCGCTGGCAATTATCCCGCTCCAGCTTTTCGCCTATTATGTATCTCTCGGCAGAGGCCTTGACGTAGACAAACCAAGAAATCTGGCTAAATCAGTGACGGTTGAGTAAGTCGGAATAAGTGCTGAACACAGACCAGTCGGAACGCCTTCGGATATTCTGAGTTTTTTTAAAAACATAGAAGGAAAATATTGACATTCTGTTTTATTTATGTATACTACTGATATTAGAAAAGCAAAGGCGCTTCGGTATAACCGGAGTGCCTTTTTTTCATTCAATTGCAGGGCGGTCAGAGGTTCTGCACGGCACTGAATCTGAAAGGAGACACGATTATGAAAAAATGTATTCCCGAGCTTTATGGAAGTCTTGTATTCAACGACAAAATCATGAAAAACAAACTCCCGGGAGATGTCTACAAGGCCCTCCGGAAAACAATCGAGACAGGCAGCCATCTGGAACTGGATGTGGCTAACGCCGTTGCGGTCGCAATGAAGGAATGGGCCGTGGAAAATGGAGCCACTCATTTTACGCACTGGTTCCAGCCGATGACAGGCATTACTGCCGAAAAACATGACAGCTTCATCAACCCGGTCGGGAATGGCGAAATAATCATGGATTTCTCCGGAAAAGAGCTGGTCAAGGGCGAACCTGATGCATCCAGTTTCCCCTCAGGCGGCCTTCGAGCCACCTTTGAGGCCAGGGGCTATACGGCCTGGGATCCCACCTCTCCCGCATTTATTAAAGACGGCACTCTCTGCATCCCCACCGCCTTCTGCTCATACAGCGGAGAAGTCCTTGATAAAAAAACACCTCTATTGCGTTCTATGGAAGCCATAAACAAAGAAGCGCTCCGAGTGCTGAAGCTATTTGGCAATGAAGACGTCACCCGTGTCTACTCGACCGTCGGTCCTGAACAGGAATATTTCCTTGTAGATAAACAATTATTCAATAGCCGGAATGATTTAAAATTCTGTGGCAGAACCTTATTCGGCGCGCCGGCCCCCAAGGGCCAGGAGATGGACGATCACTACTTCGGCGCCCTGAGGCCCCGTGTCTCTGCTTTTATGAAGGAGCTGGATGAAGAGCTGTGGAAATTCGGCATCCCGGCCAAAACAAAGCACAATGAGGTGGCGCCGTCACAGCACGAGCTGGCCGTCGTTTACACGACTGCCAATCTGGCTGCTGACAACAACCAACTGACCATGGAAGTAATGAAACGGACTGCCGAAAAGCACGGCCTTGTCTGCCTTCTCCATGAGAAACCATATGAGGGTATCAACGGAAGCGGAAAGCATAACAACTGGTCTCTTTCCACGAATACCGGGGTCAATCTTCTGGATCCGGACAGGGAGCCGGCGAAAAACCTGCAATTCATGCTGTTTTTAGCAGCGACAATGAAGGCAGTGGATGTATACGGCGATCTTCTCCGCGTATCGGTGGCCACCGCGGGCAACGATCACCGTTTAGGCGGCAATGAGGCTCCTCCTGCCATAGTTTCCATGTTCATCGGCGACGATTTGGCCTCTGTCCTTGATATTATTGAGGCAGATGCCGAATCGGAGGCAAAGGAGACGGTTACCATGACCGCCGGTCCGAAAGTGCTGCCCCACTTTATAAAGGATACGACCGACCGGAACAGGACCTCCCCGTTTGCCTTTACCGGCAATAAATTTGAATTCCGCATGCCGGGCTCCTCCCTCTCCGTATCCGGACCGAATGTAATCCTGAATACTGCGGTTGCCGATTCGCTCGGAGCATTCGCCGACCGGCTGGAAAAAGTCCCGGCCGGCAAGCTGGAGGAGGAAATCCACACCCTCTTAAAGGAGGTGATCCGGGCTCACCGGAGAATCGTCTTCAACGGCAACGGATATACGGAGGATTGGGTAAAGGAAGCCGGCCGGCGCGGCCTGTTTAACCTTCCGGCCTGTGCCGACGCCTTCCCCTGTTTCATTGCAGAAAAAAATATTGCTCTTTTTACAAAGCACCATGTATTTACCCGGGAAGAAATCTTCTCCCGCTATGAGATTATGCAGGAAAATTATGTGAAGACAATCAATATTGAGGCCAAAACAATGTGTTCCATGATGTACAAGACGTTCCTGCCCTCCCTGCTCTCATACATAGAAACAATTGCCGAAGCGACGGAAAAAACGAAAAAGGTTCTCCCCTCAGCACCTGTCATCTCCCAGGAAAAATTCTTAAGCACCCTCGCCCGGCTTTATACTTCTATTTCAGAAATGACCGAAGAACTGAAGTCAGCCATTGCCGGCGCCGATTCAATCGGAGATTCCATGGAAAAAGTAAGGTATTTTAATTATACCGTACTTGCCAAAATGAACGGGCTGCGCAGCTTTGTGGATGAAGCGGAGGCCCTGATTCCCGAATCCTTCCTCACGTATCCGACCTACGACAAGCTTCTTTTTTCCATATAGTGATTAAGTGACAATGATTCAGGGAGGATTTAAGGTCATGCAGCCATTAGAAATACAGACAGGAATCAAAGAAGAGTGCGGTGTTTTTGGAATCTATGATCCGGAGGGCGGCAGCGTTTCCACGGATATTTACTACGGTCTCAGCGCCTTGCAGCACCGGGGGCAGGAATCCTGCGGAATCGCCGTCAGCGATACCGCGGGGCCGAAAGGGCTGGTCCTCTGCCGCAAGGGGCTGGGGCTGGTTAATGAGGTGTTTGCAGAGGAAACCCTCAAAAATCTGACAGGGAACATCGGCATCGGCCATGTCCGCTATGCCACTACCGGTGCCGGTACCCTGGAAAACACCCAGCCGCTCGTATTAAAGTATATCAAGGGGACTCTCACTCTGGCTCATAACGGAAACCTTGTCAATGCAGCGCAGCTTCGCAGAGAGCTGGAAGAGACAGGAGCCGTATTCCAGACGACAATTGACTCTGAGGTCATTGCCTTTTACATTGCAAAGGAACGGCTCGGCACTCCCACCGTGGAGGAAGCCATCAAACGGACTGCCGCGAAAATCAGAGGGGCCTACGGTCTGGTCATCACAAGTCCCAGAAAGCTGATTGGTGTCCGCGATCCCTTCGGACTGAAGCCGCTCTGCCTGGGCAGGAATAAAAACATATGGATGATTGCGTCCGAGAGCTGCGCAATCCAGGCTGCCGGTGGCGAATTTGTCCGGGACATCGCCCCCGGGGAGATTGTTACGATTACAAGGGACGGTCTGCACTCCGATATGAGCCTGAAGCAGGAGTTTCATGCACACTGCGTTTTCGAATATATCTATTTTGCCAGACTGGACAGCCGGATTGATAACGTGAGCGTCTATGAGTCCAGGCTGCGCGGTGGCGCCGCTCTCGCCCGCTCTTATCCCGTACAGGCGGATCTGGTTGCAGGCGTGCCTGATTCGGGACTTACGGCCGCCATGGGATATGCAAAGGCATCCGGGATTCCCTTTGAAATGATTTTCCACAAAAACAGCTATGTCGGAAGAACATTTATCAAGCCAAACCAGAAAGAGCGTGAAGACAGCGTGAAAATCAAATTGAGCATTCTTGAGCCGGCTGTCAGGGGAAAAAGTATTGTCCTGGTCGATGACTCGATTGTCCGCGGCACGACAATCAAGAACCTGATCCGGATGCTGAAACAGGCTGGCGCTATCCAGGTTCACGTAAGAATCTGCTCTCCGCCCTTCTTATATCCCTGTTATTTTGGAACCGATGTGCCTTCCAACAAGCAGCTCATCGCATACAGCCACTCCGTAGACGGAATCAGGCAGGAAATTGGAGCCGATTCCCTGGGGTATATGCCGGTCGGGGATTTGAATGAAATGGCGGGCGGCCTTGCGCTCTGCACGGCCTGCTTTACCGGAACATATCCGATGGATGTGCCGGACGGAGAAATAAAAAACGCTCTCGAGCAATCGGGATGACTGCGTGCGTCTTAAATAATAACATTTGATTTTATTGGTAAAAGCTACTATAATCAAGCCAAAGATAAAACTTATTTTGTTCAAATAGCAGAGGAACAAAGAAACACCCTCTGTCTGAAGAAAGGAGTGATTATATGGCACGATTCTTATCAAATTTAGGAGAAGCAGGTATTATATTGAACATTGCAATCATGCTTGCATCCGGTTTTCTGCTGACCCGCATTACCAAACGCCTCCGTCTGCCCGATGTCACCGGTTATATCATTTCAGGCGTTATCATCGGCCCATGGTGTTTAAAACTAATCGCTCCGGACTTCATTGAACAGATGGATTTTGTCACGGATCTGGCCCTGGCCTTCATTGCATTCGGAGTCGGAAAATATTTTAAACTTTCAGCATTAAAAGCAAATGGAAAAAATATGGTAATCCTGACTCTGTTTGAAGCCCTGATAGCAGGTATCTTTATTACCACTGCCATGCTTCTTATGGGACTCTCCCTGTCATTCAGCCTCCTTTTGGGTGCAATCGGCTGTGCAACCGCTCCCGCCTCCACTATCATGACCATCCGGCAGTACAAAGCTAAGGGGCCTTTTATTGATACGATTCTTCAGGTTGTAGCTTTAGATGATGCCGTAGCCCTGATAGCCTTCAGCGTCTGTGCTGCATTTGTCCAGGCTGGTTCCAAAACCGGTCATATTTCTGCCGGACAAATTATTTTACCAATAATATTCAATATTTCAGCGCTTGCGCTTGGTGTATTATCAGGAATTCTGTTAAGCTATGCAATCCACAGAGGACACAGCAAAGACCACAGCCTCGTCCTTGCCTGTGTCTGCATCATGGGCGTGGCGGGAATCTGTTCCTCCATGGATGTATCCCCGCTCTTAGCCTGTATGGCCACCGGTACTGCCTATATTAATACCAGCGGCAATAAACATTTATTCAAACAGATAGATCAGTTCACGCCCCCGCTGCTTGTGATTTTCTTTGTACTTTCCGGAATGCGTCTTTCTATTCCCAGCCTGGCAGCGGCCGGAATGATTGGACTCGTCTATTTTCTGGTGCGTATTGCCGGAAAATATGTCGGCTCCACGATTGGCGCCATTATCACCAACGCTTCCTCTGAGATACGCAGGTATTTTGGACTGGCATTAATCCCCCAGGCCGGCGTATCAATCGGACTTGCCGTACTCGGCCAGCGTATGCTCCCGTCTGACAGCGGAACACTCTTGTCCACTATCATTTTATCAAGCGGTTTATTGTATGAAATAATCGGACCGGCCTGCTCCAAACTGGCAATAAAAAAGTCCGGAAGTATTCCTGTTAAGGAAAATAAATAGGGCGACGGAGCAGACAGCGGCTGAATTATGCTTTAATTGTTAATTCGGTTAGCCGCTCCTGCTCCCCTCAGCTCCCATGCAATCCGGGCACTTTCTTCCAATTCTTCTAAATTGAAAAAAGCATCCATAAGACTGTCTCCCCCTGCAACAGGACCATGATGTGCGAGAAGATATCCATTTTCTTTGCCGGTCCGTCTGGAAAATTCTGAGAACAGCTCTTCGCTTCCCGGTTTTTCGTAGGAAACAAGACGTACTTTTCCCAGCTTCATTCCCAAATACGGCGTATAGGCGGGAATTACATCATCTTCCTCTCCCTTGTGGGGAAGGCAGGACCACAGAACGCTGTAAAAGCTGTGAACGTGGATCACGGCCTGTACTTTTCCTTCTGCTTTCTGATACATTGCAAGATGAAGGGGAAGCTCCTTGCTGGGCTTTTTCCCATTGAGTACATTGCCGTTTCTGTCTGTCACCGCGAAGGAATCTTCCGTCAAACAGCCAAAACAACTGCCTCCCACCGTAATGTAAACACGATCCTTATATAAAAAGCTCATATTTGCTGAAGAGCCTGAGGTTTTGTTTCTTTCAAACAGACTCCTCCCAATCCAGCACGCATCGGACAGCCGTCTTTTCAGCTCCCCTGTTTCCTGTGCTTTCGTCATATCAAATGCTCTTGAGAAGAAATCATCCTGACCAAAGTTCCCGGATTTTAAGGCCATACGAATGTTCTGGTTGTGTAGCGGAATCAATACGGGGACTCCCGGGGCAATGCTTTCACCTATTATAAAGGCATCAAAACCAAGGGCCAGAGTTACGGCTCCCGAGGTTTCGCCCCCTGCAACAATAATGCGGGTGTATCCTTCATCAAATGCCTTTTTCCCCAGCTCCGCCATAGTTTTTTCCAATATTTCCGATGCCGCCGCAGCCTGGGACTCGTCCGCATATTTCCGGCTTTCCGGATCCGTGGCACCTGCACTGTATATTAAAAATTCCTTATCCGGATTTTTCAATATCTCATTCCATATATTTTCTGTAGTCTGAACTCCGCGAAGACCTTCGGACGGGTAAACGGCAATCGCCGGATTATTCTCCCGGTAGGCTCTGCACTGTCGGCATGTGGCGGTACTGCAGCTTCCTGAAAGTGCAATTCCCTTCCCCTCCGTCCAGGTCGGAAGGATATTCTCGCCCTGACATTCATATTCCTCTCTGTATTGGGCGGCAAGATGCTCCAAAATCCCTGAACCGCCTGTCAGCAGACGTTCCTTTCCAAATACTTCTGCAATCTTTTGCCCCTGATTATCCGTTGTATAATCCGGAATGATATAGAAATGAGAGTTATTTTCACTAAACTTTTTCACTTCCTCCATAATCATTTCTTCGGAACATGAAAGCAGCTCCTCACCGATTATCATGCAGGGATATTTTCCCTGCGGCTTCATCAGGGCGGCAAGCTCCGATGCCCAAATAGGGTTGAGGGGATGATGTGCCATATGACCTTCGGCAATAGGCTTTCCATCCACAATCAGAACCCCATCCTTTACAATTCTGCGGTTAACCGGAAGTGACGGACAGAGCAGTGTATATGGAATCTCATATTTTTCCAGCGCAGCATCGATAACGGGACCTATATTTCCCTCAGGGGTCGAATCAAAGGTTGAACAATATTTAAAGTAAAACTGTTCCGCACCATGCGCCCTAAGCCACTCAAGAGCTGCCAGAGTATCACGCACTGCGCCGGAGGCTGCAATACTCCTGGTCTTCAGGGCAATAACAACCGCCGCACAGTCACGCACAACCTCGGTATCTTTTGGAATTCCGTTAAACAGAAGTGTTTTGATTCCCTGTTTGGCAAGAAACGAAGCCGCATCACTGGCGCCTGTAAAATCGTCTGCCACACATCCCAAAAGAATGTGATCTAATTTTTTTTTCAATGAACTATCTCCTTTACTGTTATAAATTTAAAACAGGCTGCAGAACTAGTAGGCCCAGCCTGTGAAAGCCGGAATGTAGGTGACAAGCATCAGGACAATAAACATAATTCCGATAAATGGTATCAGCGCCCTGCTGATTTGGGGGATGGGAACCCCGGAAACATTGGATCCCACATACATAGCCGTCCCTACCGGAGGGCTCAGAAGTCCTATGGTCAGGTTGATAACCATAATAAGGCCGAACTGAACCAGATTTACCCCAATGGATGTTGCAACCGGACACAAAATTGGTGCCAGAAGCATAATGGCCGGTCCGCTGTCAATGAACATTCCTGTAATCAGAAGCAGTATATTGATAAGCAGAAGAAGCAAAAATTTATTATCGGTCAGTCCTATCATCCAGTTGGTGATCTTGGCCGGAATCTGCTCGCTGGTCAGAAGCCAGCTGAACAGGGTCGTAGCCGCAATGATTGTCCCGATGGTGGCACTGCTCTCTGCCGCCTCCAGAAGAATCCCGGGTAAATCCCTGATTCTAATTTCTTTATATATAAACATCCCCACAAGCAGTCCGTACACCGAGATAATGGCGCCTCCCTCAGTTGCCGTAAAAATCCCGCCTCTGATTCCAAATACAATAATCAGCGGCATCATCAGTGCCCAAACCGCGCTCTTAAATCGTCTCCATATCTCATCTCTGCTGACGGCATTCTCCTTCGGATAGTTTTTCTTTTTACCGATGACGTAGCAGTAAATTAAAAATCCCATTCCAATGCAGATTCCGGGAGCATACGCCGCCATAAATAAATCGCCTATCGATACGTTAGCCGTGCAGGCGTAGATAATGATCGCGATTGATGGAGGAATAATAAGCCCGATGGAACCGCAGCAGGCACATAGCGCGCCTGAAAATGGCCTTTCATACTTTCTTTTTGTCATCTCCGGCACCATAATTGCCCCTATGGCTGCGGCGTCCGCGACACCGGAACCTGATATTCCCCCCATAATAATACCGGTAATTGCCACGACCATGGCAAGCCCGCCGCGAATCGGGCCGACAAAGCAGAGGCAGAAATCAATGATACGCTTCGTGATACCGCCGTGGCTCATTAAAGCTCCCGCAAGCATAAACAATGGAATCGCCATCAGCGGGAAAGAATCTACTGCGGTAAACATTCTCTGGGCCAGAACCGTAATCGGATAACCGGCGTGTCCGATTGCCGCCAGTGAACTGACTCCTAAAGCAAAACCTACGGGCAGTCCCATAAATAAGAAAACAAAAAATAATGCAAACAGAATAACACCTATCATGCGTTCTGATCCCCCTTTCTAAATAATCGGTATAACTTTAAAAGTATAAAAAAGAGGCTTATTATTCCGCATATAGGAATACATAAATAAATATAATTCATAGGGATTCTCATAGTAGCGCTTTTCTGTTTTTCACCGACCTCGCACAGCTTAATCCCGGCATAGGTAACGGCTGAGAAAAAAAGAGCGCTGAATATGTAGATGACAGCATATAAATTTCTTCCGGACTTTCCCTTTAAAAATCCGGGAAGAAGCTCCAAGGCAACATGCTTATCTGCGGCAATGCATCTGGCCATACCGATAAAAACAATCCATACAAACACATACCGGCCCAGTTCTTCTGAAAAATTAAGTGCCGTATGGAATACGTACCGCACTAATACAGCGGCAAATATATCAACCATCATCAGGAACATCAGGGCTGCTAAAAAGCATCCCGTCACATTCATGATTCCTCTTTCCAGTTTTTTCATCTATAAATCCTCCTGATTCAGGGGCGGGTATCAGTTTTTACAGCATTGACGCATTTTGGCACCCGCCCTGAATTTTCATGATCAGCGGCCTAAAGTTTCCTGAATTTTGTTATATAAATCAAGTTGTCCGATGCTTTTGGCATACTTCGGGGCAACCTCATCCGCTATTTTGATAAATCCGGAAATGTCAGGATCAGTGACGGTAACGCCCTGATTTTCCACCATATCCTTAAGGTTTTCCTCTGTTACCCGTTTCGTCTCCTGGTTCTCATATTCCGTCGCTTCCTGAGCCGCCTGCATGATAATCTTCTGCTGCTCCTCCGACAGTTTGGAATAGGCCGTATCCGACATGGCCATAGTCACATACTCATATTTGTGGTTGGTGTTGGCAATATATTTATTAACTTCATATATTGAACCTGAATAGAAGAATGGAATCGGATTTTCCTGTGCTTCTATGACTCCCTGCTGAAGACTCGGATATACCTCAGACCAGCTCATGGTTGTAGCGGCTGCTCCCCACGCGCTGAATACCTGTTCCATGGCACTAATCTCCGGGATTCTTATTTTCAGTCCCTTCATATCCGCTACACTGTTGATTGGCTTACTGGAGGTAATAAGACGCGGGCCTCTCTCCCACCAGTTCAGAATACGGATTCCCGATGTATCCAGAACATGAGCCGCAATCTCTTTTCCGACGTCTCCATAAATAACCTTTTCAAATTCCTCGTTACTGCGGAACAAGTACGGAATCTCCAGAACCGATATGGTATCGTCAAAATTACTTAAAACTCCTGCAATAAGTGAGATATCAACGGTTCCCATCATGAGCCCCTCTGCCATATCCCGGTCACCGCCCAGGGTACTGTTGGGATAAATCTCAATCTTTATATCCCCGTTTGACAGCTCCGACACGCGGTCGGCAAACTTGACGGCACCCAGATTCCATAGATCCGACTCCGACTGGATATGTCCCAGTTTCAGTACAACTGAAGCACTGCCGCTATTTCCATCCTCCGCACTGCCTGTATTCGTCTTATTTTCCTTATCTTCCCCGCTCTTTGCCGATTCTGATACAGATGAGGAACTGCCGCAGGCAGTCAGCATCCCAGCCATGATAAAAGCCATCATACCGGCCAACATTCTTTTTTTCATATAAAGCCTCCCTTAGTTATATCAGGTTTTATTCTCCTATTTTTATCAATACCTTAACCACATCTTCTTTTTTCCGGCTGAGAATATCCAGTCCTTCCTGCGTCTTCTCAATACCATCCATCTCCTGGGTCACATAATCCGTCAGATCCAGATCCGTATTAATCATTTCCATGGCTTCAGCGAAATCTCCGGACTCATAGCACATCGCTCCGTAAATCTTTAATTCACTAAATACGACCGAATAGCAATAAAATGGTATCTTATTGGTTATCATGGCCACAATGCCTATTTCTCCGCATTTATGTACACATTCACAGGCCTGATCCAGAATATTATCCGCGCCTGCGGCAATAATTGCGAGGTCGGCTCCTCTGCCCCCCGTCATCTCCTTTACTTTTTCGGGAATATTTTCCGTAACGGGATCCAATGCTGCATCGGCACCATGCTTTACGGCAAATTCTCGGTTAAACGCTGCCGTATCCGTAACGATGATGGGACTATAGCCCCGTTTCCTGGCAACCGCCAGAATCAGCTGGCCGATCGTCCCGGCTCCAAGTATGACCAGTCCGCCGGTTCTGGTCTCTGCATGGTTAACCGTATGGACTGCAACCGCAAGCGGTTCTGCGAGAGTTCCCATCTCATAACTTGTCTGATCGGCCAGCTTATAAACTGTCTTTTCATCTGCATTGAAATACTCGGAAAAAGCACCAATCCATTCAGGAGTTCCAGGAACCTTTTTCCCTGAGCACAGGCTTACAAGGCCTCTTTTACACATCTCACATTCACCGCAGCCTACCTGCGGCTCCACTGTCACCCTGTCACCAACTTTGATATTCGTAACCTTACTGCCTATTTCCACCACATCCCCTGCGATTTCATGCCCCAGGATAGCAGGCGCATGACGAAATGGATGAGTTCCCCTGAACAAATGAAGATCGGAACCGCATACCCCCACAGTTTTTGTCTTAATTAACACCTCCGTATCTGAGATGACCGGCTTGTCTATCTCTTTTATTTCTACCTTTTCAATTCCAGTTACAAATGCTGCTTTCAAAATAATCCCTCCTATAGTTTAATCGTTATTTTTTCCGGCAACGCGCGCTTTGCTCTTTTATGATACTAATTATTACATTCAATCGTGCAAAATAAAAGGATATTTTTGATTTATTTTGTATTATTTTGATACAATACTGTATTTTTATCATTTTTACTCGTTAATATCTTGACAATTCTCCCGTTTCATTTTATACTTGTATCATAATGATACAATTTCATTTTAGAGAGGAGGGATTCCATCATGACAGATTCTAACAATCGTGTAAAAATTCTGGTTATTGCCCCTTATATTGGCCTGGTTAAACTCTTTGAGGAAGCGGCGCAGAAATTTGATAACATCGAACTGACTGCTTATGAAAGTGATACAACAAAGGCTGTCTCTTTTATAAAGACGCTTTCCATGAATGACTATGATATCATAATCTCACGCGGATATACCTGCAAGATGATCCGGGAGGCATGCGGGAGACATGTGTTAGATGTCGGCATATCCATATATGATGTTCTGAGAACAATCCGTCTGGCGCAGAATTATAATGGACGGTTTGCCGTTGTGGGATTTCACAGCATCATTTACTATGCCATCATACTAAAGGATATTCTTCGCTATGAATTTGATATTTTCACCCTCAAATCAACGGATGAAATAGAAAGTGAGCTGAACGGTCTGAAGGATGCCGGTTATAATATGATTGTGGGGGATGTTGTCACCACACAGACAGCCAAAAGCATCGGTCTTCAAACCATGCTAATCACCACCAGCCCTGAAAGTGTGGATGCAGTTCTTAACAACAGCCTGTCTCTTTATGAAGAACAGCTTCTCCTGAAAAGGGACCGTGATTTTTACAAAGATCTGATCTGCGGCATGGATGAGGGCACGGCGGTCTACGATCAGGATGAGAACCTGCTTTACGCAAGCCGGCTTCAAAATACCAAATTTAAAAACGTCCTGAAAAAATCGGTTGCCTCATTGTATGAAAAAAAGGAACTTCACTTAGTTAAAACCATTGAAAACAACCGTTTCCTGATTCATGGTAAGGTAAGGCGGCTTTCCGGGCAGCTGTTTGCTGTATTTTATTTTAAAATCATCGATAACGGAAAAAAAGACAGCGGACTGCTCCGCTACTACAACAATACGGATACTCCTTTTGCAAGCCAAAGAACCTTTTACACCCTTAGTCCTTCCCTCAAGGTATCCTTAGATGAGATTAAATCGTTTCAGTTTTTTCAGAGACCGGTATTTATCACCGGCCCCCGGGGGAGCGGCAAGGATTCTTTCGCGCTCTTCCTGCATCAGAAGGATACAAGGAAAAACAGGCCCATGGTAATCATTGACTGCAGGTTTGCCGAAGGAAGAGAATGGGAATATCTGATCAACCACGAGGATTCCCCTTTATTTTCGGCCGGATATACGATTTTTATCAAGGATATCCATCACCTTAATAAAGAGCAGCTGGAACAGCTGTTCCTCTTAATCTGCAATACAGCGCTGAATAAAAGAAATCAACTGGTATTTTCTTATGTTCCCGGAATTTCCTCATCCTTTGTAAAAAGTGATCTTAAAAATGAGATCATCTATATCCTTCATGCCCTGGTTATTACCATCCCATCTCTCAATAACCGCAGAGAGGATATTCCAAATCTGGCCTCGCTTTACTTAAACGAATTTAATTCTCAGATGGTGAAACAGGCTATTGCCTTTGAACCAGAGGCATTGAAGGTACTGCAGGATTTTAACTGGACTGATAATCTCTATCAGATGAAGACTGTTATACAGGAATTAATTATGTATGCAAAATCCTCTCTTATTACGGCAGAGGAAGCCGCCTATGTCCTTAAAAAATATGAGACCGATGATAATCCCAGCCACACCTCCGGCGGGATCTCACTGGAGGGAACACTGGATGATATCACAAAACGTATTGTCAACCAGGTGCTCCGTGAAGAAAACATGAATCAATCCAAAGCTGCAAAGCGGTTAAATATCGGACGAAGTACACTGAGAAGACATTTGTAAGCGCGTTTTCCTCTTTCTCAGCAATTCCGGCCATGAAGTTAATATTGAGAATCCCGATAAGCTTTCCACAATAATTTATGATTTTTGGTTAAATCCATACTGAATGTTGGGGTGTGCAAAAAAGCACACTTCCAGCATTTTTTTGTTGATGGCGGTGACCTGTACGCGGTGCATCCAGGTTATCGTTCGGAATAAAGAACTTCTATAAACCAGTGTTAACGGATAGTTAAGGTTACATAAGAAATTGCTTAAAATGTAGGAACTTTAATTATTCCCATAAGAAAAAATATAAAACAGTCAGAAAAAACAGTTATATTAAAATTAATATTGTTAATAATGCACAAAAATTGTTAAATATCAAATTTGACAGACTCATAAAGGAGTTTTATAATCATGATTACAAATCAAACACTGTTTAGAAAATGGCTGATTCAGAATGCAATGAGTAACCGTTTTTCCAGGTCAGGATGAACGCAGCAGTTACCCAAAGGAATTTAGCCGGGCAGAAAGGAGAAGGTTTTTATGGATGAGAAAAATGAAAAAGAGAAAATGAATGAAGAAAAAGAAGAGCTATTGAAGGAGCGGGTATTTTTCTATTTTGCCCAGCTCTGCCGGATCCCGCGTCAAAGCGGCAATGAAAAAGCGGTCAGCGACTTTATCTTAAATTGGGCGCTTGATCAGGGGCTTAAGGCAAAGCAGGACGCGGTCAACAATGTCTTTATCCGTAAAGCGGCATCCGCCGGGTACGAAGCCGCGCCTCCAGTCATGCTTCAGGCGCATATGGACATGGTCTGTGAAAAGAATGAGGGGGTAAATCACGATTTTACAAAGGATCCAATCAAATGGATGATTGAAGGAGACCTGATATCGACAGGAGGAGAGACAACACTTGGAGCCGACAATGGGATTGGGGTTGCCTGTGCAATGGCGGTGCTGGAGGATAAAACCCTGGCTCATCCACGGCTTGAGGTTTTGTTTACGGTGGCGGAGGAATCTGATTTTACAGGGGCGGCCAATTTTGATACCTCCTGGATGGAATCAGACCGCATGATCAATCTGGATCACGCTTCCGACAAGGAAATCCTGTGCGGGAGCTGTGGAGGGATGGATGCCGTTATCACTCTTCCAATCAAGCCGGAGAAACTGAAAACAGGATGGAAGACCTGTACTGTCAGGATATACGGGCTGAAAGGAGGCCATTCCGGGGAGGATATCCACAGAGGACGGGGCAATGCCAATCTCCTGCTCGGAAGGTTTCTCGCTGCGGCAGAAAAACGGTTTGCATACGGGATTTCAGCCGCCGGAGGAGGAACCTGCCGTCTGGCTATACCGCGGGAAGCAAAGGCCGATATCAGCCTGGGGGAGGCCGATATTAAGGAACTGCAAAAGCTGGCGGAGGAACAGCAGGAGATGTTTCGGAACGAACTTCAGGCAACCTCATCCTCTCTCTGCATCTCAGTTACAGAAGCCCCGGCAGCAGAATTTCAGGTTGCTCCAGAGAAAATTATTAATTTGATTCTGCTGGCGCCGGATGGGATCTGCCAGATGAATGAAATGCTTACCGGATTGGTTGACACATCGGATAATATGGGCGAATTACATATGGACAGCGAGTCGTTTCAGCTTGTATTTGAAATACGCTCGGCTAAAGACAGCCTGAAATATTTTGTTTATGACAAAATATCGCGTTTGGCAAAACTTCTGGGGGCGAACTGTACCACGACCCTGGAATACGGAAGCTGGCAGTTCAGGCCCCAGTCAAAATTCCGTGACAAAGCCATTGAGGTATTCAAAAAGACTTATGGAACAGAGCCTGCCGTCCTGACGCTTCATGCGGGACTCGAGGTGGGATACTTCTTTGATGCAAGACCATCTCTGGACGCTATCGCGCTGGGGCCGGACTGCTGGAATTTCCATTCCCCGTCGGAGTGCGTGGGGATCTCTTCCGTCAGAAGGTTTTATAAGTATTTATGCACACTTTTAGCCGAGTTGTATTGAGAGCCATATACATGGGAAAGGAAAGCAAAATGGATAAAGATATGAATGATTTAAAAGATAAGGAAGCCGGTGAGAAGGACAGAGACCCGGGAGGCTTAAATAAAAAGCCAAAATTAAAGGCTCTGAACCCAATGATATTCCTTGTAGTGATTATCCTTCTGTGTGCAATTGCTTCCTATGTTGTCCCGGCCGGTTCTTTTGCCCGTGTGACGAACGCGGCCACCGGAGGGGAGGTTGTGGATCCGGGCAGTTTTCAATATATGGCCAGGACTCCTGTCAGCGTATTCGCTGTGCTGATGTCGGTGACACAGGGAATGCAGAATGCCGCCTATATTATTTTCTTCCTGCTGATTATCGGAGGCACTTTTGCAATTATGGACGCAACCGGTGCAATTAATGCCGGGATGGCCAATGTAATCAGGAAAACAAGGGGCAGAGAGCTTCTGATGATTCCAATCTGCATGATTATATTCGGATGCGGCTCCGCCTTCTGTGGCAACTTTGAGGAATTTCTGGCATTTGTGCCTTTAGTGCTGGCATGCTGTTTTACGATGGGCTTTGATTCCCTTACCGCCGTCGGCATCATTTTCTGCGCTGCGTCGGCCGGATACGGGGGAGCCATGACAAATGCATTTACGGTCGGCGTGGCCCAGAGTATAGCTGGTCTTCCGCTTTTTTCAGGGATAGCGCTAAGGAGCGTCCTGTTTGTCTGTCTGTTGACCGTCAGTATTCTCTATGTCATGTGGCATGCCTACAGGGTAAAAAAGAATCCGCAGTCCAGCTCCGTGTATGAGTATGATATGCTCCATGCCCATGAACATTTAATTGATATTGATTATATGCCTAAGGTTACGACACGGTGCAAACTGGTACTCATTGTTTTCGTAGGCGGTATTGCCTATACGGTATACGGGATTATTGTCAAGAAATATTATATTGACGAGCTGTCGGCTATTTTTCTCGCGATAGGAATACTGGGCGGCTTGGTCGGCGGCCTGAAGCCAAGCAAAATCTGTGATGAATTTTTAAAGGGCTGCACCAACATGCTGTTCCCCTGTGTCATGATCGGACTGGCAAACGCCGCCATAGTAATACTGAAAAGTGCAAATATTATGGATACCATTATATATGCCCTCTCAGGTCTGCTGAATAATCTTCCGCCTTCGATTATGGCCTGCGGCATGTTTATCCTGCAGGATGTATTAAATGTTCTCGTCCCTTCCGGCTCAGGACAGGCCGCAGTTACCATGCCCCTGATGGCGCCTCTTTCGGATATGCTGGGTGTCACCTGCCAGACTGCGGTGCTGGCGTTTCAGATGGGCTCCACTTTTACCGATGTGCTGGCGCCCACCAGCGGCGAAATCCTGGCGGCGCTTGCCATGTGCAAAACGCCTTACGGAAAATGGATCCGGTATTTACTGCCGCTGTTCTGCATGTGGTGCCTGATTGCCTTCGCGTTCCTTATCTATGCGGTGAAGACCGCATACGGACCATTTTGACGGTCCGGCTTGTCATCACAGCAAGTGCGCAGATCTGTCCAGCGTGTTTCAGATCTGCGCACTCGGAACCAGATGTTCCTGTCCGTTGCGCTATATCCCAAGCAACTTCTCCCTGAAAAGAGAACAAAAAAGAAAGACCTCTCTCAAAGTCTTTCTTCTTTTTCCCTCGCTCATTTTATACAAGTTTTCACTCAGTCTTTTTTCGGTCTGTCTTATCTCGGATTTTCGGTCTGTCTTATCGCGCTGAGCCAGGTGCTTCTGCTTTCAAAGTCTTAAGTTCATCAAATACGACATCGTTCAATACTTTGATATACGTTCCCTTCATACCGGAAGAACGTGATTCAATGACTCCCGCGCTCTCGAATTTACGCAGGGCATTGACAATGACAGAACGGGTGATGCCTACTCTGTCTGCAATCTTGCTGGCAACCAGGATACCCTCATTGCCTTCCAGTTCGTCGAAAATATGTGTGATTGCTTCCAGTTCTGAAAATGATAATGTGCTGATAGCGGACTTCACAATCTGAATCTTTCTGGTCTCTTCTGCATTCTCCTCATTTACGGAACGCATCATCTCAAGTCCAACTACCGCGGTGCCGTATTCGCTTAAAATAATGTCATCAATGTCATAATGCGCATCTGCTTTGTAGATGAAAAGCGTTCCAAGACGCTCTCCGGAAATGTCGATTGGAGTAATGATAGCCTGATACTTCCTGACATTCTCCTCTGCAAATCCCAGTGTCGCAAGATTGACATTCTCTTTGGTGGATAAAACACTGAGAAGGCGCTCATTCAGCATACCGTCGATATAGCCGCCCACCTGATCTGCGATCAGCTCTTCTATCTCATCAATTCCAGGACAAATTGCAACCCCCAGTACTTTCCCCTTCTTGCTGATTACAAGGATGTTTGACTCGAGAATTTCGCCAAGCACTTCACAGATGTCATTAAAGACAACTTTGTGAGAATGGTTGTTATGCAATAATTTGTTTATTTTTCTTGTTTTGTCCAACAACTGAACACTCATTACCAGTTACCTCCTTCGCTTAATCTTTGTATCGTTAGAAATTATTGCTATCATGTACAAATTTTAACACGATTTCAGATTAATAACAAGAGTTTTTCTGGTTTTTTCAATTTTTTTAATAATTAGGGTCGCTCATGAAGCGTTTTGACAAATCCACAGGCCTCATTTGTACACAAAAGCTTGCTTCCTTTTTCCACCATCATGCTGCCGCACTCCGGACACTGCTCTGTGGACGGTTTTTGCCAGGACATGAAATCACAATCCGGATTATCCTCGCATCCGTAGTATTTACGGCCTTTTTTCGTCTTACGGATGACAATCTCCTTGCCGCACTTCGGGCATTTAACGCCGATTTTTTCCAGATATGGTTTGGTGTTTTTACAGTCAGGAAAACCGGGACAAGCCAGGAATTTTCCGTGGGGACCATATTTGATAACAAGGTTTCTGCCGCAAAGTTCACAGATTTCTTCCGTAACTTCATCCGCAATTTTGACAGTATCAAGTTTTGCATCCGCTTCCTTCACAGCTTCCGCAAGATCCGGGTAAAAGTTCTCAACAACGGTCTTCCACGGTACATTTCCGTCTCCGATGCTGTCCAGCAGATATTCCATGTTAGCGGTAAACGCAGTGTCTACAATCGTCGGGAAGGCCTTCATCATCATTCCGTTGACGACCTCTCCAAGCTCCGTGACATACAGGTTCTTGTTTTCCTTCGCAACATAGCGCCTCGCAATAATAGTCGTTATGGTCGGGGCGTAAGTACTCGGCCGTCCTATCCCCTGCTCTTCCAGGGCCTTTACAAGAGATGCCTCCGTGTAATGGGCCGGCGGCTGCGTAAAATGCTGGCTGCTGTCGAGTTCGATGAGATTCAGTGCCATCCCCTTCTCCAGCTTTTCCGCCAGAACGTTATTCTCCTCTTTCTCATCCTCCTGAACATAAACTGACATAAAACCGTCGAATTTCACCTTGGAAGCGGCCAGCGTAAAGATATACTCTCCCGCCGTCACTTTTACGGATGTAGTCTCATATACCGCCGGCTGCATCCGGCTGGCAGTAAAGCGTTTCCAAATCAGTTGATATAGACGGAATAAATCCCTTGAGAGAGATTCCTTGACGAGAACAGGTGTCAGGGCGATGTCGGTCGGCCTGATCGCCTCATGCGCGTCCTGAATCTTGACATCCGACTTCTTGGCCGCCGCCTCTGCCGCCACATACTGGCCGCCGTACTGGGCTTTAATAAATTCTCTGGCCGCCGTATCGGCCTCTGCCGCCACACGGGTGGAATCGGTACGCAGATAAGTGATAAGACCTACTGTGCCGTGTCCCTTTATATCCACGCCCTCATAAAGCTGCTGGGCCAGACGCATCGTTTTCTGTGTGGAAAAATTCAGGGCTTTGGATGCCTCCTGCTGCATGGTACTTGTCGTAAATGGAATCGGCGCCTTCTTGGTGCGCTCTCCCAGCTTCACCTCGCTTACCTCATACGGCTGGTTCTCCAGCCCGCTCAGTATCTGATCCAGTTCCTCTTTGTTATGAATCGCCTTTTTTCCGTCTGCATCGCCGTAGTATTTGGCCGTGAGCTTCTTCTTAGAGCCGGGGACCTTAAGTTCTGCCTCCAGATTCCAGTATTCCTCCGGGATAAAGGAGTTAATCTCATCCTCCCTGTCACAGATCATTCTGAGAGCTACGGACTGGACGCGTCCCGCACTCAGCCCTCTCTTAACCTTAGCCCAGAGAATGGGGCTGATCATATAGCCCACCATACGGTCCAGAACCCTTCGCGTCTGCTGGGCGTCCACCAGATTCATATCAATCTCTCTCGGTTCCTTTAAGGATGCCTTAACCGCGTTCTTTGTTATCTCATTAAAACTGATACGGTATACCTTCTTATCCTTTAATTCATCGAGCTTCAACGCTTTTACCAGGTGCCAGGAAATCGCTTCGCCTTCGCGGTCCGGGTCAGTTGCCAGATAAATTTTATCTGCCTTTTTTACCTCTTTGCGAAGCTTCGCAAGTATATCCCCCTTACCTCTGATGGTGATATACTTCGGCTCATAATCATTCTCCAAATCTATTCCCAGTGTACTCTTAGGCAAATCTCTTACATGTCCGCCAGACGCGTCCACCTCATAATTCGTTCCCAGAAATTTTTTAATTGTTTTCACCTTTGCCGGCGACTCTACAATTACCAAACTTTTTGACATAACAAACTCCTACTCCAATTTCCTTATATAATATTGATTGACAGGCTGCATAATGAATCCGTCCATTTCAAGTCTTAAAAGTGCTGCCATACATTCCCCTGACGGCAGTTTACTTATTTTTATCAGTTCTTCTACATGTTTCGGTTGTGAATCTAAGCAACTATACAACATTTTTTCCGTCTTGGCAAGCGTCTTTACCGATTTTTTCATGACTTTTAGGCAATTTTTACAATCTATTCTGAAAAAATCAAGGATATCTTCCGGTGTTTGTAAGAGTGCGGCTCCCTGCTTAATCAGTCCGTTGCATCCCTCGCTTAACGGGTCGTTAACACGTCCGGGAACGGCAAAGACCTCTTTCCCCTGCTCCAGAGCCATATCCGCCGTTATCAGGGAACCGCTGCGTTTCCTCGCTTCTATTACAATTACCGCATCGGAAAGCCCGCTGATAATCCGGTTTCTCAAAGGAAAATTGCGGGCCGCCGGCTTCTCCCCCGGCCCATATTCAGAAATAACGCCTCCCGTTTCCAGAATCGCGTTATAAAGGCTCAGATTCTCTCTCGGGTAACAATTATCAACTCCGCTTCCCAAAACAGCATATGAGGCCCCCTGTGCCTTTACAGCCCCCCTGTGGCCGGCTCCGTCAATACCGCTGGCAAGTCCGCTCACAGTCTGTATCCCGTTTTCCGCCAGAATCCTCCCGATATATTCCGCCACCTGACGTCCGTAGGGCGTGCAGCTTCTGGCGCCAATAACCGCCGCAGTCGGCAGGTGTTCTTTCGGCAGATCGCCTTTTACAAAAAGCCACATCGGCATATCATAGATATTCTCAAGACGCCGCGGATATTCCGGCTCTCCGGCCATGATAAAACGGATGCCGTTTTTTCTCAATTCCCTGTACTCACGGCAGCGCTTCTCAAAGAGGGCTTTTGCCTCCTGAATATGCTCTGCGTCCTGTCCTCTCAGGAAGGGAAGTGTTTCCAGAACCTGTTTCTTCATATTATATATTTCCTCAAAGCTTCCGGCATATTCTAAAAGTTTTCCGGACTTCACCGCTCCGATTCCGTCTACCCTGCAAAGCCAGTAGAGGTATTCCTTTTCTCTTTCGTCCGGCACCGATGTCCCCCGTTTTTTTAATACTGCTTCTCTTTTAGCTTCCGCTCTCATTTCTGATGTTCTCTCCATATATTCCCTCTCCGCGCTATTGTTAATTCACGGACACGTCCCTTCAAAACTTGAAGCCCCAGTATTTCTTTTCAAAGCTTCTGAATGAGACGGCCTCCCCCAGGTGTCCCCTGCCGATTTGTTTCTTCTCGTCCAAATCCGCCAGGGTTCTGGCTGTTTTCAGTATCTTTTCACATCCTCTGGCGCTCAGTCCGTATGCCCTGAAAACATCGTTCAGAAAACGTTCATCCGATTTTTTCAGGCCGCAGCAGTTCTCAATCTGGCGTTTCCCCATCTGGCTGTTAAACCTGCATTCCTCCCCTTTGAATCTCTCCTGCTGAATCTGCCTTGCCGCCATGACCCGCTCCCTCATGGAAGCGGATGACTCTCCCCTCTTTTTTCCTGTTACAAACGGCTGAGCCTGCCTTGGTACCTCAACGCCAATGTCAATCCTATCTAAAAACGGGCCTGAAATACGGCTCAGATACCGCCTGATTTGTGTCTCCGTACAGGTACAGCGGCCCAGATCCGGATAAAAGCCGCATTTACATGGATTCATAGCGGCCGCCACCATCGCATCCGCCGGGAACTCCACCGCCCCGTTCAGCCTTGTTACGGTAATCATCCGTTCCTCCATCGGCTGCCTCAGAAGGTCCAGAAGGGCGGCCGGAAACTCAGGCAGCTCGTCGAGAAACAGAATGCCGTGTGTAGACAGGGATATCTCCCCCGGCCTGGGGTTCCTCCCTCCCCCAGCAAGCGCCTGGGCAGTGATACCGTGGTGCGGGCTCCTGAACGGCCTGGCCCGGATAAGCGGCTCTTCTTTTTTTAACAGCCCGCAGATACTGTAGATTTTAGATACCTCGATGCTTTCTTCCAGCGTGATAGGGGGCATTATAGTCGGCAGCCTCCTGGCCGCCATTGTTTTGCCTGTCCCGGCAGGTCCGATAAACAGGATGTTGTGCCGTCCGGCTGCCGCAGCCTGGCAGGCGCGCCGGACCGTAGGCAGCCCCAGCATCTCATCATAGTCTACCGGATAAGAAAGTCTGTCCTCTTCCCGGAACATCGCCTCATCAAACCAATGGCCTGCGGCTTCTATACGCCCGCTCAGGATGCCGGCCAGCTCGCTGAGGCTGTTAACGCCTATTATTTCAATATCTTTTACGGCCGTTCCCTCCGCCGTGTTTTCTGAAGGGACAAACATACGCCGTATCCCCTGTCCTGCGGCTGCGAATACACGGGGAAGCACGCCTTTGACCGGCTTTACGCAGCCGTCCAGACCCAGTTCCCCGATAAAAGCCGACTTCTCAAGCCCGGCCTCTGACGCCTCCCCAAGACAGCAGAGCACTGCCGCTGCAATTGCCAAATCATAGGCCGTCCCTTCCTTCCTTATATCCCCGGGCGACAGATTTACCATCACCTTTTTCGGCGGCAGATGAATCCCCGCATTTTTAAGAGCCGTCCTGACGCGTTCCTGTGCTTCCCTGACCGCTTCGGAAAGAAACCCCACCATAATAAAGCCGGGCAGTCCGTCGCTGACATCGGCCTCCACCGTAACCGGAAACCCTTCCACGCCGTGAACCCCGAAACTGTTAATTTTACTGAACAAAAATAAGGCCTCCTTTATCATAATTTAAATGCTGTGTGTTGGAATAATGCTGTGATGTCCTTGAAACTTCTGAAAATAGAATTTTGATTTGAGATTGACAAGTCTAGCGTTAACTTTGACGTTTAACCTATGATAGCTATTTTATCATATCAAGGCCGGTCTTGCAAGAAAGGAAATCAGAGACCGTAACCGGAGCAGCTTTAACGCTGCTGTTCACTGATAGCGTCATTTAGTCAGCACTGCCATGAAATGGAACTTTAACTGAGGTTTGGAGGACGCGTCCGGAAGGGGCCATGTCCGGTGTGGCTTGTGAGGGACCTCGCTAAGCACCGGCGGACTCCCATGTCCCCTCCGCAATTGATTCCGCCTGCTTCCCCGGTCCAGGTTTTCACCGGAGACGGAAGACTCAGGCGGAGGTTTTCTCGGCACCGGATATGGTCCCTTCCGGGCGCTGACTGTCTCTAACTTTAAATAGGGAGAGCCCTATCGCGGCCACTACGTGTTTTTCGCAGACTTTATCTTCGCCCGCAGCCCCAAACCACGGCAATCTTCCCCCAGGACGAAAGACTCAATATCCCGGTATACCTCGTCCCGGTTCAGTTCATTGAGAAGTTCATGCCTCGCCCGGGGATATAATTTTATCCTGACATCGCTCATCCCCAGACTGCAGAACTCTCTGTAGACTTTTTTGACGCCTCTTCCCTTATCACCGACCGGATCCTGCGCTCCCGACAGCAGGAGGACCGGCAGCGTCTTTGGTATCTGTTCAAACTGCTTTTTCTGCACAAGTTCAGTCATCACCTGAAAGAAATCCTCATAAGCTCCATTGGAAAAGATAAAACGGCAATCCGGATCCGCCTCGTATTTTCTGTTTTCCGCAATGTCCCTGGACAGCCAGTCATGCTCCGTTTCCCCAGGCTCAAATGGTTTGTTGTAACTTCCCAGAACAAGTCTGTGCAGCGTTTCATTATGATAATCGCGCCCTTCCTTCTTTATTGCCCGGCGGACCACCATTGTCCCGAGCTTCAGGACGACGGCCGGCTTGCTGCCTGTTCCCATGATTATCGCACCGTCCACCTGCTCCCCGCAGATAGTCAAAAAACGCCTTACAAAAAAGGATCCCATACTGTGACCGAGTATGAAATGAGGAACCGAAGGATACTGGCGCTCTGTAAAATCTGATATGCGCCTGATGTCTTCCAGCACATAAAAGGCCCCGTCCCGGTCGGAAAATGTTCCCAGGCAGCCGGGACGCGCTGTTTTTCCATGTCCCAGATGATCGTGTCCAATCACGGCAATTCCTTTTGCATTCATCGCTTCTGCAAAAGCGCCGTACCGCCCGGCATGCTCCAGCATGCCATGTGATATCTGTATTACAGCGGCCGCGTCCGAATCAGGAAGCCAGTGGATCCCATGGATTCTGGAAAGACCGTCGCTGGAAGGAATATAAAAATCAAATCTGCTGCCCATACTGTTTTCTCCTGTCCTTATATCAGATTCATCTGTTTCCACTTTCCCTTACGGTATCGCAGGATGAAGAGCGTCAGGCGGAATATCCAGTCCATGATCATCGCTATCCAGACTCCGATTACGCCCATCTGAAAATGGATCCCCAGAATGACACTGAACAGAATCCTGAATACCACCATTGAAAAGACCGAAGTCACCATCGGCATTCTGACGTCATTCGCCGCCCGCAGTGCATTGGGGAGAGTGAAGGCCACCGGCCACATAACGATAGCGCCTGCACAGTGGATCCATACGAGAATTTTCGTAAGCTCCGCCGTCTCCGGGGTGAGGGAATAAATGTTCAGGGCCAGCGGCATGCTCAGAAGAACCAGGCCGTTTACAACGGCACCGGCTATATATGCGGTTTTCATCAGTTTCTTCACATAATATTCTACCTGCTCATAGTCTTTAGCGCCGACACAGCGGCCGACCACCGTCACCATCGCCAGATTCAGCGCCATGCCGGATATCAGTCCCATATTGTCCAGGTTATTCGCCACGGCATTCGCAGCTATCTGAACCGTCCCGAATCCGGCGATAATGCTGACAATCAGTACGCGTCCCAGTTGGAACAGTCCGTTTTCGATTCCGTTTGGAATTCCTATGTACAGAATCTTTCTGATGACAGAGCCATTCAGACGGCACAGGGAGCGCAGATTAATGTAAATTACGTTCCTCCTGTCCCTCAAAAGCCAAACCATAATCAAAGCGGCCACTCCCCGTGAAAAGGCGGTTGCCCATGCGGCGCCTGCGACCCCCATTGAAAAGCCGAAAATCAGGACGGCATTACCCGCCACATTGATCAGGTTCATCAGGACAGATACTTTCATTGATATTTTAGAGTTTCCCATGGAACGGAACAATGCGGCGCAGGAATTAAAAACCGCCAGAAACGGATAGGAATAGGCCGATATTCTCAGATATGTAACCGCATTATCCATGACCTCCCGGGCCACCGACGGATACAGCAGTCCGAGAAAATGACGTTTTGTCAGCAGGACGGCCGCCATAATTATGAGAGAAATCAGAGTCGTGACAATTAGGAGCTGGCCAGCCGACTCCCTGCACATATCCTTATTCCCCTTCCCCAGATATTGGGAGGACACGACAGCCCCTCCCGTGGCAAGAGCGGCAAACACATTCATCAGCAGAAGGTTGATGAGATCTACCAGTGCGACACCCGAAATGGCGGCCTCCCCTGCATAGCTTATCATCATCGTGTCGGCCATTCCCACTGTTATGGCAAGTATCTGTTCAATTATCAGCGGTACTATCAGCAGTCTCAATTCCTTGTCGGAAAATAAACGGTTCATTCTGGTTCCTCCGGTCAATTTTACAATATCCTTATTATACCAAAAATCCGGCGGGATGTCCTGAAAATTTATGTTATTGTTCACAGCACGCCGCTTTTTGGCGGGGTGTGAACAATAACAAATTTATTCCTCCGCCGATAAGAAAAAAGCGGACAGCTTAACGCTGCCCGCTTTCATCATTTAATAATTAGTCGTTTCCGTACAGAGTAACCAGCTTAGTAAGATAGTTATATCTTGCTTTTGCATCTTCCTCATTCTTAGCGAACAATGCTTTTGCTCTCTCCGGATTCTTAAGCGCAAGGGATGTGTAGCGGACCTCGCCGTTTAAGAATGCCTGGAAGTCTCCTGTCGGAGCCTTGCTGTCAAGGCTGAACTTCTTCTCAGCAGACGGATTGAAGCGGAAGTTGTGCCAGTAACCGCACTCTACAGCCAGCTTCTCTTCTGTCTGAGCCTTGTCCATACCTTTCTTGATACCGTGGTTGATACATGGTGCATAAGCGATAACCAGAGACGGACCCGGATAAGCCTCTGCCTCTGCCAGTGCCTTTACAGTCTGTGCATAGTCAGCGCCCATGGAAATCTGTGCCACGTATACATAACCATAGCTCATGGCGATGGAAGCAAGATCTTTCTTCTTCACATCTTTTCCGCCTGCAGCGAACTGTGCAACAGCGCCTGTAGGTGTAGCCTTGGAGGACTGTCCGCCTGTGTTGGAGTAAACCTCCGTATCGTATACCATAATGTTGATGTCTTTGCCGGAAGCAAGTACATGGTCAACACCGCCGAAGCCGATATCGTAAGCCCATCCGTCGCCGCCGAATACCCACTGGGATTTCTTAGCGAGGAAGTCTTTATTCTTAACGATGTCCCTGCATACAGGGCAGTCAATTCCGTCCAATGCGGCAACGAGCTTGTCTGTAGCAGTTCCGTTTAATGCTCCGATTCCGAATGTGTCAAGCCATTCTTTGCATGCTGCTTTTACTTCCTCGGAAGCTTCTGCTGATGCAAGGATGTCTTCCACTTTCTTCTTTAAGCCGTCGCGGATAGCGTTCTGAGCCAAAAGCATACCGTAACCGAACTCTGCGTTATCCTCGAATAAGGAGTTATCCCAAGCCGGACCCTTGCCTTCTTTGTTCACTGTGTATGGTGTGGACGGTGAAGAGTTACCCCAAATGGAGGAGCATCCTGTCGCATTGGAGATATACATTCTGTCACCGAATAACTGTGTGATTAATTTTGCATAAGGTGTCTCGCCGCAGCCTGCGCATGCGCCGGAGAACTCAAGTAACGGCTGTTTGAACTGGCTTCCCTTTACAGTTGTCTCTTTGAATTTCTCAATTACATCCTGTTTAATCGGAAGTGACTGGCCGTAATCGAAGATCTTCTGCTCTCCGAGGCTCTTCTCAAGGCTGTTCATAACGAGGGCTTTCTCACCCTTCTTGCCCGGGCAGACATTTGCACAGGAACCGCAGCCTGTACAGTCAAGAGCAGATATCGTCATGGCAAATTTGTACTGTGGCATTCCTGTCATAGGAAGTGTCTTCATTCCCTCTGCCCCTGCGGCCTCCTCCTCTGTAAGAGCTACAGGACGGATTACTGCGTGCGGACATACATAGGAACAGAAGTTACACTGGATACAGTTATCCGGATTCCATACCGGAACATTAACTGCGATACCGCGCTTCTCATATGCGGAGGAACCGGATGGTGTCGTACCGTCAACGTAATCAACGAAAGCGGATACCGGCAGGTTGTTGCCTTCCTGAGCGTTAACAGCAGCCTGAACCGTATTAACGAACTTGACAACGTCTTCTCTTCCCTCTGTAGCGTGAGTCATCTCAAGACCTTCGTCCTCTGCCGTCTTCCAGCTCTCCGGAACCTGAATCTCTACGACATTCTGAGCGCCTGCATCGATAGCTGCCCAGTTCTTCTTAACGACATCCTCACCCTTACGGCCGTAAGTTGCCTCAGCGGCTGCCTTCATCAGTTCGATTGCTCTCTCCTCCGGAATAATAGATGCCAGTTTGAAGAATGCGGACTGAAGGATTGTATTGATACGTGTCGGGCCCATGCCGGTCTCAATACCAAGCTTCACACCATCGATGGTGTAGAATTTGATGTTGTGATCTGCGATGAACTTCTTAACCTGTCCCGGTAAATGTTTTTCAAGAGCTTCCATATCCCATGGGCAGTTTAACAGGAATGTTCCGCCGTCCACTAATTCCTGAACCATATTGTACTTACGGATATAAGCAGGATTATGGCAGGCTACAAAGTTAGCCTTGCGGATTAAATAGGTGGATTTAATCGGAGTATGTCCAAAACGGAGGTGGGACATCGTAACGCCGCCGGATTTTTTGGAATCATAGTCAAAGTATGCCTGTGCATACATATCCGTGTTGTCACCGATAATCTTGATGGAGTTCTTGTTTGCGCCTACCGTACCGTCGGCTCCAAGACCCCAGAATTTACAGTTAACGGTTCCTTCCGGTGTCGTTACAAGCGGAGCGCCCAGTTCCAGGGACAGATTTGTAACGTCATCCACGATACCGATTGTGAATACTTTCTTCTCTGTGTTGTCATAAACGGCTACGATCTGTGCCGGAGTTGTATCTTTGGAACCTAAGCCGTAACGTCCTGTGAAGATAGGTGTCTGGTCAAACTTCGTTCCCTTTAACGCTGCGACAACATCCAGGTATAACGGCTCGCCTAAAGAGCCAGGCTCTTTTGTTCTGTCTAATACGGAAATCTGTTTTACGGAATCCGGAATTGCTTCCACTAATGCGCTGGCGCAGAATGGTCTGTAAAGACGTACCTTTACAACGCCGACTTTTCTGCCCTGGGCTACCAGGTAGTCGATTGTCTCTTCGATAGTATCGTTGACAGAACCCATGGAAATGATTACATGCTCTGCATCCGGTGCGCCGTAGTAGTTGAACAGCTTGTAATCCGTACCGATCTTTTCGTTAACCTTGTCCATGTATTCCTGGACAATCGCCGGTAATGCATCGTAGTATGGGTTGCATGCCTCTCTTACCTGGAAGAAGATGTCAGGGTTCTGAGCGGAACCTCTCTGGCACGGATGGTTCGGGTTGAGCGCGTTCTTGCGGAATGCGTCAACGGCGTCCATATCCACCATATCTTTCAGGTCTTCATAATCCCATGCCTCAACCTTCTGGATCTCGTGAGATGTACGGAAACCGTCGAAGAAGTTGATAAATGGAATCTTTCCTTTAATTGCAGCAAGGTGGGCAACCGCTGTCAGGTCCATAACTTCCTGTACGCTGGATTCACAGAGCATGGCACAGCCTGTCTGACGACATGCATAAACGTCTGAGTGGTCACCAAAAATAGATAATGCATGGCTTGCAAGTGCACGTGCAGATACGTTGAATACGCCTGGTAACTGCTCGCCTGCAATTTTGTAAAGGTTCGGGATCATCAGCAACAGACCCTGGGATGCTGTATAAGTGGTTGTTAAAGCTCCGGCTGCAAGGGATCCGTGAACGGCTCCTGCTGCACCAGCCTCAGACTGCATCTCTGTAATCTGCACTGTCTGGCCGAAAATGTTCGTTCTTCCATCGGTTGCCCACTCGTCTGTAGCTTCCGCCATAGGTGAAGATGGGGTGATAGGATAGATGGCCGCTACGTCAGTAAATGCATAGGAAGCATGAGCTGCTGCGTGGTTACCATCCATAGTTTTCATTTTTCTTGCCATAATGAATGTTCCTCCTGTTATTTTAAAGTGAATGTATAGTTGAATCCCCTCTCGGAAATTTACCTGAGAATATTATAACAACTTTTTGTTAAAATGCAAACGAATTTGAATTGTTCTGGCGTATTATTTTAAAAACAATAAAATTTCTTATTATTAGCACCGCCTTTTTCTATCAGGGCCCGGATCAATTTTTCATTCCCTGTGCCGCGTTCTCTACGGTTATGGTCCCATTTTCCACCAGCTTGACAAACAGCTCTGCAAGCGTGGGATCAAACTGCCGGCCGGCCTGTTTGCGAAGCTCCTGGCAGGCGTATTCGACCGGATAAGACGGTTTATAGCTTCTTACCGAGGTAATCGCGTCAAAGGCATCCGCGACGGCCAGGCATCTGGCTCCAATCGGAAGCTCCTCGCCCGTAATTCCCCTTGGGTAGCCCCGTCCGTCCCAGCGCTCATGGTGGCCTACAACGGCAGGTATCAGGTAGTCCAGGCTGGGCAGGTGCCGGATGATTGCAATCGAATGCTCCACATGGGTTTTCATAATACCATATTCTTCGTCGCTTAACTGTCCCGGCTTTGTGATAATATTCTCCGGAATTGCGATTTTTCCGATATCGTGCAGAAGTCCCGCTTCATAAATCATCTGTGCATGCTCTTCATTCAGTCCGGCCGCCTTTGCCAGGGTTTTTGCATAATTCGCCACATTCTGGCTGTGACTGAAGGTATAGTGATCCTTCGCGTCAATTGCGGCGGTCAGAGCATAAATCGTTGCCGCATATTCCTCATAGTTTCCGGTCATTATATTGCTGCGGGCCGTTTCAATATCCGAATCGGCCTCTGCAAGCGAATACTGGCAGATTCTGTTTTTCCCGCTCCGTTTGGCGTTGTAAACAGCCATGTCCGTATTCTCCAGCAGTTCCTTCACAGAAGACGCGCTGTACGGAGCCACGCAGATTCCGCCGCTCAGTGTCAGGGCTTTTAAGAGTACGCCGCTTCCGTCGGTCTCCTGCCGGCCTACCTGCTGCTTGATGTTTTTAGCCAGCTCCAGCGCCTGATACAGGTTGTATCCGGGCATGCAGATCGCAAACTCTTTTCCACCGTAGCGGCACGATATTCCGTTTCTTCCCACGGTGCTGAGTATGATCTGCGCCGTACGCCTTAACGCATTATCTCCGGCATAGGTGCCGTAAAGCTGGTTAAACAGTTTGAAGTCATCCAAATCCAATATAATAAGCGCTACGGAATCGTTCCGTTTATCATTGTATACTTCGTTCAGTCTTTCCATAAATGATTTTCGGTTTAAAAGCCCCGTCAGATGGTCTACCGTAGCCTCGCGCTTTGCCTGTTCATATAAATTGGCATTTTTCACAGCTATCGCGGCTATCGACTGTGCGGACTCCAGGAATGATATATCGTCAAAGGTATATTCGCTCCCCTTCATCTTCCTGCCAATCAGCACAACGCCCACCAGATCGCCGTCGCGTTTGAGCGGTACGATACAGCTTACCTCCAGCCCGGACAGCAGCCTTTTCTCCGCGTCCCACATGGATTTGTAGGTGGAGGAACGTTTGAAATCCGACATAAACATACAATTTTCCCGGGTATTAAACCAGGTGATGCAGGGATTGTCGGAGGAGATGGAAAATGCCTTCTCATCCAGGGGCGCAGCCGAGCATACCGGCCTGAAATGCTTTCCCGTCTGATCCTTCAGGCAGACATAAGCCTTATTCACCCGGATAGAATCGCAGATTACCCGCACCAGCAGAGCTAAAATCTCCTGTAAATCCAGGCTTTGGGATACCGCCGTGCTGAATTCCTTCAGACGTTCCTGCTGTATCTGTTCTTCCCTCAAAAACAGGTTGTTTAATATTTTTTGCAGGAGCTGGTAAATCAGCATCATGGATACGGCGAACAGGATTGCTATAATTAATGTCGTGTAACCTTCAAATTCCGGAAAATAAGTCTGCAGCTTCTGCTCCGTCGGCCGGATCAGGTAGGCACCCATAACCGAACAAAGGCACATGGTTTCCGCCAGCACCACGCCTCTTGACACCAGAAGCGTCATACGGAACAGCCTCTTACGGTACATCGCATAAAACATCAGGCTTGCGTAAATAATGCCCGACAGCGTGTCCCACGGAAAATAGTTGCCCGGCAATATTGAAATCAGATTGCCGATAATCAGAACCGGCGGTCCAATCATGATCGGCAGAAGGCTGCGCACCGGCACGTCACGCTCTTTTACGCCATAGGCCACCATCCTGGCCCCATGGATCAGCATCAGTACTATTAAAAAGGTCGGAATCAGAATTTTCCAGTTGCTCTCATAAAGAAATACAAACCTCCCGTCCCCTGTTTCCACCAGCTCCGGAGCCTTTAAAAACAATTCAAAATGGGTCAGGATCAGAATCACTGCCGTAACCAGCAGCCATACCTTTTTCATGTACTTGTCTCTCGACTCCACAAAATGGTACAGGAACATATATACCAGATAAGGCGCCGCAAAGAGAGCCAGTATGGACAGCTCATACCACAGCTTATAACCGGGATACAGCCTGAGCCTCATAAGAAGAGAACAGCCCGTCCATATGGTAAAACAGAAAAGCAGCTGGATAAAAGAATTAATAAGTGGGTTTTTCTTGGCCGACAACAGCGCAATCATCAAAAATGCATAGCAAAAAACTGCCAGTATCGGCACCCAGATAAAAGGAATCACTCCGCTCATCTTCCATACCTCCTGTCGCCGTTTATCTGATACGTATCAAACTTTAAAAATTCTGAAAGTTCAAATGAAGACGGATTTACCCTGCGTAGCTTTTTCCCCGTAAGTTCCTGGTACTGTTCCATCGTACCGCATTTCAGAACAGTTATCTGCAGCGGTTCTATGCCCAGCATTTTTTTCAAATCACGGTAATCCGTATCAAAAAATGTAAAATATACTTCCAGATGCTCTTTCAGGATCTGGGTACTGACCGCCATCCTTCCCAGGTCGGCCGGATTTAGCTCCACATAGATATGGAGGTAAGGACGTCTTTTTGTGTCATATTCTTTTTTTGCAATCCAGTGTTTGATTGACAGGCCGGACAGACGAATCACATCCTCGATGGAATTTTCCGTAATCCGGGTAAAGCCTGCAATATCGATCACCCACGGCACCCGATCCAGGAATACCAGTTGGGGCAGATTCGTGCTTTTATCTCCACCGGTGCTGACACAGCGGAACATATCCCCGATCCTGTAGCGCGCAAATGCTCCGCCTTTCAACACCGTCACAACCAGCTCATAATTCTGATTGGCGACCAGTTCATCCATCAGGATGGTAAGCGGCTGGTAGGACGGATCATCCATGGATTTATACACTTCATCTTCCGGGATAAATTCATAAAAGCAGGAGTCCGGAAAAAATACCATCCCGTTGCGGGAGTGGGTTTCCGTGCCTACAATCGAAACCTCGGTACCGGCAAATATCTCCAGCGGATCGATTCCCCACGCCTCCCTCAGCGCATCTTTGTAGGAAGCCGTATCTGTTCCCGCACATACCAGTGATTTCAGGCTGAAAAGATCCCTGGGTTCGATATCGCGCCCTTCCTTGGCACACTGGTATTTGGCTTTGAGAAAACGGTACAGCATCAGGGGTTTCATTTTAACCGCCTTTTTAAGCATCCCTCCCGATGCCCCGCCCTGGAACGACGAAGCGAAGTTCTCCGTAATATAAAACGCCACGCTGCTCAGGCCGAAGAACAGATCAATCCCCTTCTGCATCCCCAGGGAAAACCCCTTTTTATTCCTCTCGCCGAAGGACATACTGTGGGCTTCTTTCACCGGAGGCAGGAATTTGAAATCGATTTCTTCTTCAAATACTACGGGAAAGAGCCCCGTAACAAACGGAAGCGGGGCCAGGCCGAACAGTACCTTGTCACCATTCTTAAGTCTTGCCTTTTTCGTCTCATTGCTGGAAGATAATGTAGTTATCGCCATCAGATTGCTGCGGAAAACGTCCAGCATGCTTCTGGTGTAGGGCGCTACTTTGACCGGATGTTTGCCGCCCTCCCATGTAGTCTGAAGCCAGATAACCGGTTCCCCGGGCAGCATGTCCGTCTTCTTTGCCAACAGGATATCCGCATAATCCCCATAAGTGGTAAGGGGAACGGTTCTCCTGAAATCCTCGATTGTCTGCGGCTGTCTTCCTTTAAGGAACATCTGGCCCAGCCCGCTCGCCGACCAGACGCTGATTTGTTCTTCCAGCAGCCGCTTCTGGATCTCCATATACTCCTCAATGGATAAGTCCAGAAAGCTGCAATATTCTTCCCATATTTCGCGGTACTGCTGTTTTTTTACCTTCTGTCCGTAATTCAACTTTCGTCTCCCCCTTTGCCCGCTGTTTTCTCCATTCTGCCGGTCTTTAAATCACTGATGCATTTTCTGATGCTGTCTGCATCAGGTATCAGATATGGAGTTTCTTTCCTGTAGTCATCATATCCCTCAAACAAACGGGGGAATGTATATCTGTCCTGAAGCAATATGTACAGCAGGTTCATCCCTGTATATACCGTGCCCGCCAGCAGCATAAACGGCTTGCCAAGCCCCAAAGACAGAAACAGATAAAATCCGGCCAGGAACAACACCCCCGGGTGTCTGCACAATGCATATACCCCTGTCTTACAAATTTTTTGTTTTGAGCCCTCCACATAAGCTTCCTGAAAAGGCACGGCAAAGAACAGTGTGTAAACCAACAGCATAAGCTGTATCCCTGCCAGCAAGAAAAAAACAGCAACGGCAGGAAAGGTGACCTGATAATCACTCTCGAATTCCGTTACTGACATAGTTATTGTAAGCACACAAAGCGTAATGCAGCCCACTGCGAACAGCGGCCTGATACCCCTGTGGTTTTTATGGATTTGATTTAAATCATACAGAATAAAAAATAGAAAGCATAAGCATCCCAGTCCTATGTAAGTCATTCAAGCAGTCTCCCTTTGTCCCGGTTATTATATCATCCGCATCATCATTGTACCAAATCGTTTATATAAACTCAATATAAAACTGCTTTTCTTTAGCCGTCCCACAAAACATCAAAGGGAAAACCTTCTGTTACAAAGGTTTTCCCTGCATAAATAATTATTGATGTTAATTGCTTCCGGGCCCTGCCGGAACGTCGACCACGGGATTCGTCGGAACAACGGGGCTGCCTCCGGCTTCCTGTCCCGGACTGCTGCCGCTGCCATCTCCCGGCGTCGGTCCTCCCGGTGATACGGTGCCCGGAGACGGTGCCTCCGATGACTCGCCGCCGGGGCCTGCCGGTCCCTGGGCATCACTCTGGCCTGGAATTGTCTCTCCCTCGCTTACCGGAACTGTCTCGGCAATGGAGGCGGACGGATCTACGGTCGTGATAACCACACCCGATGTATTTCTCTTAATAATCGCCGCTTTTCCTCTGTAACTGCTGTTATGGAAGAATTCACGGCTGATTTCCTTGCCATCCTCATAGATTACGAGATAAGTGGTCCATCTGCTGCCGGGTACGGCCTCCTTCACGACCTTCTCTTCCGTAAGCTGAAGTGTCTGGTCTTCCTCATATACCGGAACCGGCGGATCGATGGTGCTTGTCTTCTCAGAAGCCATGCGGACCTTCTGACCGTCTTTTACGATCTGCACTCCATAGATGGAAATGGTCAGCTCCTGATTGACGAAGTTGGTCTTAATCGCCACCGGATAATTGGAATTATTAACAAATTTGAAGTCCGGTCCGCCGAAGCTCACGGCCGCGTCTTCACCCGGTGTTACATAGGACGGCTCGTAGCTGTGCGCATGGCGCTCCGTACTCTTAAGTCCTGCAAAAATAACGGCATTATATAAAGTGGAGGAAACCTGGCATACTCCGCCGCCCGGCTCCTGAACCACCTCTCCGTTCAGATATGCAGTGGCCGGCTTATAGCCTTTGGCCTCGGTACGCGCTCCCGTCGTTTCGTTAAATGAGAACTCCTGTCCGGGATTAATGATTGTCCCGTTCAGCGCCACACAGGCCAGCCTGATATTCTCGTTACGGTTGCTGTTGGATGTCGTCTTGGTGGTATAGGTTGCAATCGTCTTATACTTCTCTTTGAGCTGTGCTGCAGTAAGCTCCGGGGAAACCTCTTTCACGCTTGCCTCGATTACCGCATCGTAATCTTTATTGTGAACGGCCTCCACCATATCGGCCGCAAGCTTGTCCTGGTCGATGACAAGACCGTTTGTGCCCTCCGAAAACGTAAATTTTCCTGTTTCCTTATCATAACCGGAAATACCGCCGTTCTTGGCCACCATGTTCCAGTTGCCGGCTATCAGGGCCGCCTCAGCCTTTGCCGCCTCCATCAGGTTCTGATCCGTCTCATACGCTTTGGCTTCCTGCATATCGCCCGCATAAATTTCTTCCAGGATATTATTCACCTTTTCGACAAGTATATTGTTAACCGAAGCTTCCTTATCCTGGTACTTCACCTTCATGTTCCAGTTGTACTGCTTTAAAATTGCCTCTCTGGCCTCGTCCTGAGTCATTCCGGTAATATCGACTCCGTCGACGGTTATCTGGTTTTCAGCCGCGCTGGAGGATTCACTCACTGACGATGACTCTGCGCTCTCTCCCGTCGTACTTGCCTTACGGCATCCCCTCACCGCAAGTGCGATGCAGAGTATTACAATAATTGCACCGATTCCATACATCAGAATCTGCGTGATATCATAATCATTCTTCTTTCTTCTCTTATTATGGCCTTTGCCCCTGTTGTTAAGGGAACTGTGCCCGGCCGATGCTCCCGATACTCTGGCTCCCTGACGGGTATTCCTTCTGCTGCCTCCGCTGCCCGCTCTTCTCGAAGAGCTTGTATTTGATGTCCTTCTTCTGGAAGATCCGTTACTATAATCACTCATAATCTTTCACCTGTCTACATAATCTTGTTTCGTTCATGCTACAGTATAGCACAAATCTATGAAAAGAAAATAACTTATTTCTTAAATTTCTTTTTACGTTAAAATAATACTTTTTTCTTGACTTTTTTTGCCGGGAAATGTACTGTTTTACCAAAACGGTGAAAGGTGAATTTTCATCCGCACCAATAATCAGGAGGTATTTTATGGAATTTATTGATCTTCATGTGCATTCCTCTGCTTCGGACGGCACGCTCGCCCCCGCCTCGGTAACTGAACTGGCGCTGGAAAAGGGACTGTACGCCTACGCTCTCACCGATCACGATACAACGGACGGCATCGACGAAGCCGTGAGGGCTGCCGCCGGAACCGGACTGGAGGTGATTCCCGGCACAGAGCTTTCATGTATATATGAGGGAAAAGAAATCCATATAATCGGCCTCTTCATTGACCATCATTCCCCTGAGCTGGTAAGGGCGCTGACGCAGCTTCGAAAGGATCGCGATAACCGCAATATGGAAATGCTCTCCCTTTTCCAAAAAGACGGCTTCATGATTACGGAGAACGCCCTGACAAAAGGCGGATCGCTGTCCGTCATCACAAGGGCGCATTTTGCCCGGGCGCTGATGGAGGCCGGCTATGTCTCCACAATGGAGCAGGCATTTAAAAAATATCTGGAGCATGGCAGGAAATACTGTCCGCCAAAGAAAACCGTCCCTCCCGCCGAGGCAATCCGGCTGATTCTTGACGCCGGGGGCTTTCCCGCGCTGGCGCATCCGGTCCAATACAAGCTGGGCTGGGAAAAAACCGGCAGGATGATTGCCGGTCTTAAAGAGATGGGACTTAAGGGAATCGAGGTCTATTATTCGTCACATACCCAAAACGACAGTATGCGTCTCAGGGAAATGTGCCTCCGCTTCCGCCTTCTCCCCACCGGAGGCTCCGATTTTCACGGTTCCAACAAGCCTGATATATCCATTGGTTCCGGAAGAGGCGGGCTGCGCATCTCCCGGCTTCTGCTGGATGATATAAAAAAGACGCTTGCAAAAGACGCCGGGAATTAGATATTCCCCGCGTCTTTTTTCATGCATTCCGCCAGACTGTCCATGGTAGGGATTAAAGCAGTGATGCAGTCCATCCCGCAGGCGGCCGCCGCTTTCCTCGTCTCCTCCCCGATACAGACCGCCTTAAAGCCTCTCAGCATCTCAGCGGACGGCTTCAGCGTTTCCATAAACCCTCTGACTGTGGAACCGCTTGTGAACGTGACATAATCAAAGCACTGTCCCGTGAGCAGCTTTTTCACGCGTTCCGTCTGTGCATTGCAGATTGGATAACGGGTATGGTAAAGGGCGATATCCCGGTACTCGATCCCGGCTTTCTGTAATGGCTTTATCAATTCCGGAGAGCCCTTCTCCGCTCTCAGTATCAGAATCCGTTCTCCTTTTGCTATCTCCGACAAGCCCTCTCCCAGATCCTTCGCATAATACTGTCCGGGCATGTAGTCCGGATAGATTCCGTGTTTCACGAACATTTCACCCGTTGCCCTTCCGATTACCGCAAGCTTTACGCCCGCAAGGGCGCGGATGTCCGTTTTCATCTCTCCCATCAGTTCAAAGAAGACCTCGGCTCCGCTGGGACTTGTGAATACAAGCCAGCCATAATCGCCAAGCCGGGCAAGCGCTTCCTGTATTGCGCTCCGGTCCTTCGGCAGTTCGATTTCCACGGCAGGCAGTTCCACCACCTCCGCGCCGGCAGCCCGCAGCCGGGCCGTCATTTGGGACGCTCTTTCGCGAGGCCTTGTCACAAGAACCTTTTTCCCTGCCAGCCCTCTCTCCCCGGACCAGGAACAGACTTTGGCCAGGTTACAGACTTCACCGACCACAATAACCGCCGGCGGCCGGATCCCCGCTTCCTTCCCGTCCTCAATAAACCTTTGAAGCGTTGACAGCACAGTCCTCTGACCTGCCGTCGTACCCTCCTGTAAAAAGGCGGCCGGTGTGCCTCCCGCCATCCCCGCTTCCATGAGCCCTCTGCAGATCTCAGGGGCCGCTCCGGCACCCATCAGAAAAATCAGGGTTCCCCCGGCTCTCACGAGGGCTTCATAATCAATGGCGCCTTCATTACCGGCCTGTGAATGGCCGGTAATCACATGAAAAGAGGATGCCAAACCGCGGTGTGTCACAGGGATTCCGCTGTATGCGGGGACTGCAACCGCCGACGTAACCCCGGGTACAATCTCAAAGGGGATATTATTTTCCCTAAGCGCCTGCGCCTCCTCGCCTCCCCGTCCAAAGACAAAGGGATCTCCGCCCTTCAGTCTGACTACCAGTCCTCCCTTCTTTCCCTCTTCCACCAGAATCCGGTTAATCTCCTCCTGGGAAGCGGAGTGAAAGCCGCTTCGTTTTCCCACATAAATCTGTTTTGCCGTGCCCGGTATAAAGCCCATAATCCCGTCGCCCGCCAGGGCATCGTAAATAACGGTGTCCGCCGCCGCCAGCAGTTCCCGCCCTTTTACGGTCATCAGGCCGGCATCTCCCGGTCCCGCGCCTATCAAATACACTTTTTTATCAAAATATTGATTTTCCACTTCCGTCTCCAATTTCTGTTTATAATCTCTTTTACTTTAAGTCCTTATTTTTGCTCAAAAGCATTTTTCAGCGTAAGCGCCAGCTTCACCCCAAGCTGCTCCGCCTCCTCCGCCATCCCTTCCATCTCTCCCGTTATATAACGGTCCGATACCTCGTCGTAATAAAGGCCCCTGAGATACAGACGGCCGGCTGCTGCTTCGGCGCAGGCCGCGCAGGGAGAACTGCATCCGCCGTCCAGTATTCTGACAAATGCCCGTTCTGCTAGAGCCATTGCCCGGGAATCGGGCGCATCCACCTCCTTCATAAACGGAAAATAATCTTCTTTTCTACCCTGGACCGCCATAATTCCCTGGCCTGCAGAGGGAATGATCTCATCCACAGAAAAATAACGGCTGATTCTTCCCTCAAACCCCATCCTTATAAGGCCGGCAGCCGCCAGAATCAGGGCGTCATACTCCCCGTCGTCCAGTTTCCTGAGCCTGGTGACAAGATTGCCCCTGATTCCTTTAAACACCGCATCCGGATAGAGCCTGGCCGCCTGCATCCTCCGCCTTCTGCTGAAGGTTCCGATTACCGGCCCGGCCGGAAGGCTTTCAAGGCCTTTGCGGAGCACAAGAACGTCTCTTTTATCCTCCCGTTTCGAATAGGCCAGTATCGGCAGCCGTTCCGGCACCTCCATCGGCATGTCCTTCAGACTGTGAACCGTTAAATCACACCGGCCATCCAGGAGCGCACGATCCAGCTCCTTTACAAAAAGCCCTTTTCCGCCTATCTGCTCCAGAGACTTATCAAGTATCATATCCCCCGTTGTCTTCATTGTCACAAGCTGTGCCGACACGCCGGGACAGACCCGCTTTATCTCTTCTATTATCAGTTCCGACTGAATCACTGCCAGAACGCTCTCCCTGCTTCCAATCCGAATGGTTCCGTTTATCATCTTTCTATCTCTCCTCCTGTCATTTCCCGCTCCAGGCACTTCTGCACGGCCTCGGTCATTCGTTTTGCCAGACGGTGATCGGTTCCTCCGGCCGTAACGCCTGCCACAACCGGTCCCTGCTTTGCCAGACCCGGGAAATAGAAATCCGACATTTCCTTTTTTCCCGCAACATTAACAAAGGCTCCGGCTCTCCTTCCGTCCAGAGCCGCCAGGCGGTCGGCCTCCGGATCCCCGGTGGCCGCCAGAACGAGGAACCAGCCTCCCTCCCCGGCGGGGCCGGCCTTCTCTGCAAGCGGATAACGTTCTCTGTATTCCCTGTAATCCATCCTGTACAGATTTACGAATCCGTTTTCCGAAAGCTTCCGAAACAGTTTCTCCGCCTGGCCGCCGACCTCTCTCGCAACTACGGTAACCGCCGCGCCGGACTCTGACAAAGCCCTGATCCGTCTCTGCGCGACCGGACCGGCTCCCGTTATAAGCACATTATAGTTCTTTATATCAAAAAACAAAGGAAAGTAAGACATACCTCCACCCTTTCTCTTCAATTCGTCGTTTCTGTGCAAAATGCGCACGATAACACCTCGCGGGATACTACCCGTGAACAGTAACGCTTCCCCCCATTATACACAAAAAGCCCCCTACATTCAAATCACATTTTAACGCTTGCGGCTTTATCCGTTTCACGGTATACTTGTACGGTATACGGTTATGCAAGGCAGTACTAAATCCGTCAGTAAATCATGGAGGTACCGGTATGGAAGAATTTTTCAAGGCTATTGAGGATAAGATTGGCGCATCTGGCTATCCGGGACAGGTGAGCGGTGAAGAAATCTATAATGAAATCTGCGACGACATTGAGGAAAAGGAGAACGGCTCCTATCTCTTTCTCTCCAAAAAAGAAGATAACTCTGTTTTTGAGTATAAAGTCGACGTAATGGATGATAACTTCAATCTCTCTTATGTTCATATCACGTCAAAATCAGGCACGTTTCATATAGATTTTGACATATAATTCACAAACAAGCCGCGGAAGCTGCCTGCTATTTTCACAGACAGCTTCCTTTTTTTGTTCCTAATTTTGGGAATTATCCTCCTTGTTTTATACAGACACTTTTGTTATAATATGATTGTTAAAACATTAACCCATTTTCCATTCAGAATTAAAAGGAGGGTTTATCATGAAGATTCAAAATATTTCAGACGTAAACAAATTTTTTGCCGTTATTGATCAGTGCAAAGGAACAGTCGAGCTGGTATCACCGGAGGGAGATCGCATCAACCTGAAATCCAAACTGACCCAGTACCTGTCCATGGCAACTATCTTTTCAAACGGATATATTAAAGAGCTGGAACTGGTTGCTTATGATAAAGATGATATCGATCGTCTTATCAAATTCATGTACCAGGGAGAATAAGAGCTGTAACAGTTCGGCTTCGGCCAGCGTTACCCGGATACAGCCGTCCCGCAGCAGATTGGAAACCGTTAAAACCGTTTCTCATCCGCCGCGGGACGGCTGTCTTTATATTCTCCCGGATTACCGCCGTTTCAGCCTCCGGTTCACATCCTCCCTTACCAGTGCATAAACCACTGAACAGAGCGGGATAAATATCAGCATTCCCACGACTCCCATCATACTGCCGCCGATGGAGACGGCCGCCAGTACCCAGATCGAAGGAAGACCCACTGAGTTTCCCACCACATGGGGATAAATCAGGTTTCCCTCTATCTGCTGAAGCACAAAGAAAACAATCGTAAACCAGACAGCCTGTACAGGGTTCACCACCAGGGTCAGGAAAATTCCGATTGCACAGCCGATAAACGCGCCGAAAATCGGTATCAGCGCTGTAAATGCAATCAGCACTCCGATTAAAAGCGAGTAAGGCAGTCTGAGCAGGCTGAGCGTGATAAAGAACATTGTTCCCAGTATCACCGCCTCCGTACACTGGCCTGCAAGGAACTTCGAAAAGGTCTGCTCCGCCATGCGGCAGATGCGGATAAATTCATTTACCGCGCGCTCCGGAAAATAAGCATAAAACAGTTTTTTAAACTGACGGGCCAGATTTTCCTTCTGCAAAAGGATATAAATTGCAAAAATAAAAGCAATTCCAAATGTGGCAATTCCGCTGGCAATTGACATTGCCGCCGTCAATGTGGACGACAGCACCGTGCCTGCTCCGGTCGTGACAAATCCGGCTATCTTCTCAAACGTATCTTTCCAGTCAATCTGCAGATTGATGTTGTTGATATATTCCACAATCTCAGGGTACTCGCCAAATTTCTTTTCAAGCATTACCTGGACATTCATAAAAAACTGCGGAATCAAATCCTTTAAGCTTACAAGCGTATCGGTTATCTGAGGCACTACCAGGAAAAATACGATTCCCAGAATCAGTATTACAAAGAGAAGTGCAACCGTCAGGCTTATCACTCTCCTGTGCTTTCTCACTCTCTTCTCCGGAAGCCTCGTCTCAACGAACCGCATCGGCACATTCAGGATGAAAGCAATGGCCGAACCGCATAGGAACGGAAATACAAGCCGTATGATCCAGCCTATAAATACCAGTACTCTTTCAAACTGCATGGCAAGCGCCAGCACTATGACCGTGTACAGGATTAACAGCATAATTTTTTTCATTGTTTCCCGGTTTATATCCATTCTGTTTCCTTTCAAAATATCTCTTCAAATACATTTCTGATTTCTTCTTCCGATGCCTTAAATGTTCCCTGAATCATCTGAGCGCTTCCGCCGCCCCGCCCGTTAAGCTTTCCGTTCAGGGTCTTTCCGGCCTGCCTCATATCAAATGAGCGGCTGCCCGCACAGTAATTAAAACCGCCTTTCGCATCCTCTGAGAAAACGGCTGCCGTCTCTGCCTTACCGCCTTCAAGCAGCCGGTCACAGAACTGCCTTATCTGCAGCGCCGTCATCCCTGTTTCAAATACAAGAAGCAGCTTTTGGCCTGCCTCATACTGTTTTACCTTCAGGTTGAGCAACTCTCTCGTAAGCGCTCCGATGCGTGCGTCTTTTTCGGCCGCTTCGTTTTTCAGACGCTCTACCGCTTCCTTTAGCCTGTCTGGTTTTGCAGACAGCAGGTTTGAGATGGCTGCGGTCTGATCCGTCTTCCTTCTGTAATCTTCCATGGCCTTAGCGCCGCAGAGCATGGATATACGCACGCCGCCCTTATAATGAATCATGGACAGGAACTTAACCGCTCCGATTTCACCGGTATATTCAACGTGGGTTCCGCAGCAGGCACAGCAGTCGGCGCCGGGAACTTCCACGATTCTGACCCGGCCGCTCAGTTCCTTCTTACTTCTGTAATCCAGCTTTTGCAGTTCCTCCTCCGATGGGTATGTAGCCTTTATCTGCCTGTTGGCAAAAACGATTTCGTTCGCTTCTTTTTCTATTTCCATCAGTTCTTCCCAGGTCAGTATTCCATTTAAATCTATCGTCATTTCTTCATGGCCCATGTGGAATCCGACATTATCATACCCGTAACGGCCGTGGATTAATCCCGATACAATATGTTCCCCCGAATGCTGCTGCATATTAGAAAAACGGTTATCCCAGTCTATCGCACCGGTGACGGTTTGTCCCTCCTGCAGTTCCTGATCCGTGTAGTGGATTACCTCCTCTCCCCTCTCATGGACATCCAGTACTCTGGCTGTTCCAAGCGTTCCCGTATCAGACGGCTGGCCTCCCCCTTCCGGGTAAAAGGCAGTCCGGTCCAGTATCACTTCAAATCCCTTTTTCCCTTTTTCACAGGAGACAACCTTTGCCTCAAACTGCCTGATATAGGGAATACGGTAATACAGCTTTTCCATCTTTATTTCCTTTCTTTATCAAATTCCGCGATACTCCTATTATACACAAGTTTTCACCATGTTCAATCATGTTCCCGTTAAAATTAATTTTAAAAATCAGGAAACTGTGGCAAGCCGCCGGGCATATGATGGAGTGTAAAGAAAATCTCGGAGGAACTTAATATGAGTGATTTAGCAGCAACAAACTGCGGATGTGGATGTGAGAATACCTGTGGCGGCGGATGTGGATGCGGATGCGGATGTGGCGGAGGAAACTCGATTTTCCTGATTCTCATCTTACTCTGCTGCTGTGGCGGCGGCTTCGGCGGCGGCGGTGGATGTTGTGAACATAACTGCGGCGGCGGATGCGGATGCGGATGCGGCGGTGGATTCGGCGGCGGATGTGACTGCCTGATCTGGATTATCCTGCTGTGCTGCTGCTGTGGCGGCGGCGGATTCGGTGGCGGCGGCGGATTCTGCTGCTAATACATCTGTCCCTTCAGGCCCCGGATTGCCTCAGAATTCAAAGCGGAGTTCTTCCGCAGCAATCCGTTCGGCCGGTATTCTGAAAAACTGCCGGGATTTCCCGGCAGTTTCTTTCGTTGCAGGCGATGACCTGTGCGCAGAGCGTGCAGATTATCGTTTTCTCACTGTTCTCTGTTTATCTGATAAATCAGGGCATTACAGACAGCGGCCGCAACATTGCTTCCCCCTTTTCTTCCCCTGGCCACTATATAAGGCGTATCCTTCAATGACAGAATCAGTTCTTTTGACTGGACAACATTGACAAAGCCGACCGGTACGCCGATAATCAGCTTCGGCCTAAGCCTTCCTTCCTGAATCAGCTCATAGAGCCTGACAAGGGCCGTCGGTGCGTTACCCACAGCAAAAATACAGTCGCGCCCCAGTCCCGCCGCCTTCTCCATACTGGCTGCCGCCCTTGTTGTCCCGTCGCTCTTTGCCTTCCCGGCCACGTCCTCATCGGCCATAAAGCAGAGGACTTCCCCACCCATTTTATGGAGGGACTTTTTGTTCACTCCGGCTTTTCCCATATTTGTATCGGTCACAATGGTACAGCCCTCTCTTAACGCCTCAAGCGCTTTTTCCACGGCGCCGTCTGAAAATATGAGACTGTCCGCATAATCAAAATCAGCGGTGGTATGGATCACGCGTTTCACCACCTGCTCCTGCCCGGCCGGAAAGGTCCTGTCTCCCAGCTCTTTTGTTATAATCTCCAGGCTCCGTCTCTCAATCTCCTCCGGCAGCACCTGCTCCAGTTCTATCATCGCAAACCATCCTCCAATATTCTGTAGACTGCCTCCATGTCGAGGCTCGTTCGAAGCTCCTGCGCCAGCTTGTCGTACTGGCTCTCCCGGTAAGCATGATAATCAAAGTCTCCGTTCTCCGTCTTTAAACCGGAAATCCCCTTCGCTTCCAGAAGAGCTTCTGTAACTGCGGCTGCAACTCCCGGACCGTCAAAGATTCCGTGTACATAGGTACCATAGATATTTCCGCAGGCCGTTCCGTCTCTTTTACCGGCGCCGGCACCGTTCTGGTACTCTGTCAGTGAAAGAAGGGAGGCCCCGTTTACCCTTATCTGCGTCTTACCCATGTGGATTTCATACCCCTCCGTCTTCATTCCAGACAGGTTTTTGAAGATACCCGGCACCGCCTCAAAACGGCCCGTAATCCTGGTCCTCGTCTTTTCCTCGTGAAAAGACGTTACCGCACCAATCAGGCCCATCCCGGCCGCCAGCTGTCCCGGAATGCCGTTTTCCGTACCTGCTTCATCCACCAGGCTCTCCCCCATCATCTGGTATCCGCCGCAGATTCCCCAGATCGGTGTTCCCTTCGCGGCCGCTTTAAGGATCAATGCCTCCAGGCCGTTCTGGCGCATCCACAGTAAATCTCCCATCGTGTTCTTTGTGCCGGGAAGGATAATCATATCCGGTCTGCCAAGCTCCGAAGACCGGCTTACGTACCGTACCGATGCTCCCTTCATCGCCGACAGCACATGAAAGTCCGTAAAATTGGACAGTCTCGGAAAACGTATCACCGCGATATCGGCAAAAACACCGTGTTCCTGCCGTTCCCCGGGGAAAATGGCCGTCAGCCTGCTGCTCAGGCTGTCCTCATCCTCGATATCCACATCCATGTACGGCGTCACTCCTACGACCGGAATCCTGCATAAGTCCTCTATCATTTCCACACCCGGATCAAGGATTGACTTATCTCCGCGGAATTTATTGATTATCAGGCCCTTAACCATCTTCCTCTCCTCCGGCTCCAGAAGCATCACAGTGCCGTATAGCTGGGCGAAAACACCGCCCCGGTCAATATCGCCGGCCAGAAGCACCGGCGCCTTTGCCATCCTGGCCATTCCCATGTTGACGATATCATCACTCTTCAGATTGATCTCCGCCGGACTTCCGGCCCCTTCAATCACGATTATATCGTATTTACGGTCAAGACGCCCGTATGCCTCCATGATGGAAGGTACCAGGCTCTTTTTATAGCGGAAGTAATCCCTGGCTGCCATGGTTGCAACCGGAACGCCGCTTACAATCACCTGGGAACCGGTATCACTGGACGGCTTTAAGAGAATGGGATTCATGTCCACCGAGGGGCTGACCTTCGCGGCCTGGGCCTGCACCACCTGGGCGCGGCCCATCTCAAGCCCCTCCCGCGTGATGAACGAATTAAGCGCCATATTCTGGGACTTAAAAGGAGCCACCCTATAGCCGTCCTGGCAAAAGATTCTGCACAGTCCGGCGGCCAGCAGGCTTTTCCCCGCATTTGACATGGTTCCCTGTATCATAATTGCCTTTGCCATTATCCCTTCCCTCCTGCTGCCTTCATGCATTCAAGCAGCGCTTTGTTCTCCTCGTGCAGTCTGACGGAGACCCGGTAATACCGTTTATCCAGTCCGTCAAAGTTTTCACAGGAACGGATTAAAATCCCCCTGTCCCTGCAAAATTCCTTATAGTCAAAACAGTTCCCAGACTTAAAAAGGATATAATTTACCATTGAGGGAAACACGGTAAATCCCATACGCTCAAGGCCGTCAGCCAGAAACTGTCTCTCCCGCTCCACCGCAGCCACCGTCCTGTCAATCCACCCGCCGTTCACGGCAGCCTCCCTCACGGCAGCCAGAGCGGCAGCCTCGGCCGGCGCCGATACGCTCCAGGGCTGGCGGCAGCATTCCATCCGTTCCAAAATCATCTGATCCGTACAGAGGGCATAGCCGAACCGAAGTCCTGCCATGGCATATACTTTTGTAAATGCATTGACAGCCATGACATGCCCGTATTCCTCCGGCCGTTTCTTTATCAGTGGAATCACGGAAAACTTTGCCCTGTCTTTTAAAAACCAGTTAAAGCATTCATCGACCACGAGAAAAATCCCTTTTTCCCTGCACAGACCGGCCAGTCTGTCAATCCAGCCGTTGTCCGCCGCCATTCCGGTCGGGTTCCCCGGATTGCCGATAATCACCATATCGGTGCCGGAGCTGTCCGCAACGCGGCTTAAAAAATCCCGCTCCCCGCCATCCAGTGCAAATCCGTACTCTTCTCCCGGGTAAAACCGTTCTGTTTTACAGCCGGCGGCCGAGAGGGCCGTCTCGTATTCCGCAAAGGACGGAGAAGGGACAAGGGCCTTACCCGGCCGCAGGGCAAAGACCAGCGTATAAAAAAGGTCGGATGCTCCGTTGCCGCATATCAGATGCTCCGGCTTAATCCCGTCCCCGTAATATTTTGCCAGAGACTGCCTGATGGTCCGGGACAGGCTGTCGGGATACCGCTCCCAGCTTTGTTCCGAAGCGGCGGCAGCTTTTTTAACCGCTTCCGGCATGCCGAAGGGATTCGTATTTACCGAAAAATCCAGTCTGATTTTATTGTCCGTATAGATGTCTCCCCCATGCAGATATTCCACTTCGCCGTCCCTCCATATCCTCGTAAACTATCAAATCCACATTCCTGCCAAAGCCTGCCAGATAAGCGCAAGTATCAGCGCGAAAACTGCCGCCGCATACATCAGCCGGTTCGCCCTTCTGATGTCCTCATATTCCACAGGGCGCAGCGCATCACCGATAAATGGTTTTTTACACAGCTCCCCGAAATACCAGGCATCGCCTGCGAGCCTGATATCCAGCGCCCCGGCGCAGACGGATTCCGTCTGTGCCGAATTCGGACTCTTATGGTTAAAGCGGTCTCTTTTAAATATGCGGCAGGCATTTCTATAATCTAACCGGCACACCGCCGCCGCTGCTATCATAAGCAGGGCGGACAGGCGGGAGGGAAGAAAATTCGCCGCATCGTCAAGCCTGGCCGCGGCCCGGCCAAACCAGAAATATTTTTTGTTCTTATATCCTGCCATGGAATCCATTGTATTAACCGCCTTATAGACCCAGCCCAGAACAGGTCCTCCCAACGCCAGATAAAAAAGAGGGGCAATCACCCCGTCGGAGGCATTCTCAGCCACTGTCTCCACGGCAGCCCTGGCTATGCCCTGTGCGTCAAGCACACTGGTGTCACGGCCTACGATCATGGAGACATTCCTTCTCGCTTCCTCAACATCCCCATTCCTTAAAGAGTAATAGACTCTCATGCTCTCATCCCTCAGGGAACGGGCCGCCAAAAGGAAATAAACCATAACTGATTCCGCCAGAAACAACGCCGTGTTCCCGGCCGCCGCAGCCGCATACCATAAACCAAACGACAATGCGGCCGTAATTCCAAGCACCAGCAGAACGAAGAGCGCCCCCCCGGCCAGTTCTCCCTTTTCCGTTTTAGGGAACAGGCTGCGGATTCCTTTTTCCGAAAGGCTTATCAGATTCCCGATGCCTCTCACCGGATGGGGAAGGAAATGGGGATCCCCAAAGCAGGCATCCAGAATAAATCCCGCCAATGTCGACGCCATATGAATCTTTACACTGTCCATGATTTATCTCCAATGCTGTTTTACGTTTTATAATGGTACGGTTCACACGGCTGCGTTCCGCGAAGCGCGTTATTGTTCGCAGCGCACCGCATTTTGTCGGGACGTGAACAATAACTATTTAATCCTGCTTCCCAGTCCGCATACGACGCGGTAGACCTCATCCGAAAAAGCGGCGATTTTCTGGCAGACACGGCCGTCCTTCTCCCTGTATTCCCGCGCAAATGCGTCAGCCGGAACGATTCCGCAGCCGATTTCATCAGCCACCACCACGGCCCCGCCGTTCTTTTCTATCAGCTCCCCAGCAAATACGGCCGGATCTGTCCCTTCCTGCATTAACCGCAGGACATAACATTCCAGATGGAGAATCAGCTCAGCCTCCAGAGCTTCCCCGTAGCCGGAACAGCGCCCGTCGGCGGCGGCTATGTCCTTATCCTGAAAGAAGCTGTAGGCAAACTCCGTCTTTCCCTGGGCCTGTCCGCCTGTAATAAATATCATATCACGACTCTTCCTTTCCGAACTTCTCTGTGTTTTTCCGTCATTCATGCAGCTCCAGGGGCAGTCCGTCGGGATCTTTGAAAAATGTCATCTTTTTATTCGTAAATTCGTCCACCCGGACCGGCTCCGTCTCAATGCCGGCGGCATTTAATGCTTCTACCGCTTCCTCCATGGAATCCACCTTAAAAGCCAGATGGCGCAGGCCGCAGGCCTCCGGATAATTCAGCCGGGCAGGACTGCCCGGTATTCCGAAAATTTCCAGCTCGCAGTCCCCCAGCTTTAAATCCAGTTTATAATCGCCCCTCTGTTCCCTGTAATTCTCCCTGATAATTACAAAGCCAAGCTTATTAACGTAAAAATCCCGGGATTTCTGATAATCAGATACTATAATTGCAACATGGTGAATCGTATTCAAACGAATCATAATCGTTATCTCCTTTCCTGGCCGCCAACGATAACCGGCACGCTCCGCGCATCGATCACCGTCTTCCGTCAGCGCAGTCCCGCCAGGCGGCAGGCTGCCATTGCAATGATAAGTGCCAGTTCAAATATCTGCAGAAAATAACCGGCCAGATCTCCGGTCATTCCGCCAAACTCTTTTACCGTCATTCTGTAGTAATAACAGAAAACCATAGCCGCAGTAACAATGCAGATAATCCCGCTAATTGCCCCTGCCTGCATAATCCCCGCAGCGGCTGCGGCCAGATATGCAGCCATAATGAATTGAACCGTCTTCGTCTTGGCTTTTCCCGAAAATTCGGCGGCCAGACCGTCTTTCTTCGCCTTTGGGAAACTGACTACCGACAGGCCGCTGAGCGCTCTTTCCGCCACGAACACGTATGACAGCAGGCAGATATCCGAAAATTCCAGCTCCGAGAATGCGGCTCCGTAAAGAAGCAGGTATACTCCGAGTCCGATTATGGCAAATGCCCCTGTATGCGGATCTTTTAAGATTTCCAGTTTCTTTTCCCGGGAACCGTAGGATCTTCTTGCGTCCGTCACATCAAGAAAGCCGTCCATGTGTATTCCTCCGGTAACCAGAAGCGGTACGGCGGCGCCTCCCAGCGCCATGAACAATTCTCCGGCTCCCAGCCTCTTTGCCAGCCAGATAAACAAAACCAGGACTGCGCCTGTTATCAATCCAATCAGCGGAAAAAAACACATGGCATATTTCATACGTTCCTTTGTCCACTCCACCTGCGGCACCGGTATTTTCGAATACATGGACAGCGCTATCAAAAAGCTTCCAAGCAGATTCATTTTCTCATTTCCCTTCCCTGCCCCTTAATACGGATCGGAATGCCGTATACTACCTCCGTTACCGTATCCGCCATCTGTCCCAGGCGGCAGTTGATTTCGCCAAGCAGGCGGATATAACGCATGGTTTCCGCCCCGTAATCCGTCCCATCGCAAAAGACTTCATTCGTCACAATCACCAGTTCCCGGCATTGGCGGCGCAGATGCTCCACTCCCGCCAAAATATTGTTCAGGGCATTTTTCTCATCCCGGTAAAATTCATTCGATGCCAGATTTGACATACACTCCAAAAGAACCGAGGTATTTTCTCCGTCCTGCGGCAAGGCCTTTTCCCGCACTGCGGCGGCCAAAGCCATTTTTTCGCCGATGGACAGCTTATCGCCAGTGGACTGCTTATCACAGGTGGACAGTTCGAGGGAGGATAGGCCGGTATAATGTTCGATGGTTATAAATCCCTTCCCGCTGCGCATTTCCCGGTGCCGTCTGACACGTTTCCGGCCCTCATCGTCCCATACCATCATCGTTGCCACATAAATCCGGCGGTGTAATGCGCTCTCTGCTATCAGCTTCTCCGCATATTCCGATTTTCCGCTTCCGCTTCCGCCTGTCACAACATGCAGCATATGTATCTCCCATCTTTTTCCTGTATTGTCCACAGACCTGCAAAAGGCGCAGCTCTGCAAACAGAAACCTTTGGCTGATTTGCTAAATAAATTCGGCGTTAGAGAGGCTTGTACTCATCAATCTCAATGTCTTCAAAAGTACTCATCCTTTCATAGACCGCCAGCGTCATATCCAGCAGAGGAAACAGGGCAACCGCCCCGGTGCCTTCCCCAAGGCACATTCCAGCTTCGATGGCCGGTTTTTTCCCAAGAAAATCCAGCATTTTCCTGCCTGCCGGTTCCGCCGACACATGGGCGGCCAGCATATATCCGCCTGCCGTCTCATTAATTGCCACAGCGGCCGCGGCTGCGGCTGCCGAGATAAAGCCGTCGATTACAACCGGAATACGGAAGATGGCTCCGCCAAGAAATACTCCTGCCAGTCCTGCCAGATCGAAACCGCCGACCTTAGATAAAACATCCAGGCCATCCGATGGATCCGGCTTGTGGAGTTCAATCCCTCTCTTGATCGTTCGGATTTTCTGCTGAAGCCCCGAATCGCTCAGCCCGGCACCTTTTCCGGTCACAGCGGCGGGATCCAGTCCCAGCAGGACGGACGCCACCGCGCTGCTCGTCGTGGTATTGCCGATCCCCATCTCACCGGTTGCAATTATCTGATACCCCTTATTCTTCAATTCTCCGGCCAGCTCAATTCCGGCCAGGACGGCAAGAACCGCTTCCCTCCTGGTCATGGCGGTTGTCTTTATAAAATTATCGGTACCTTTTCTGATTTTACGGTCAATCAGAGGATGTACGGTTCCTGTCTCTCCCAGTTCACAGGCCACCCCGATATCCACCGGATACACATCCGCTCCTGCTTTTTCAGCCATCAGGCAGGCACAGCTTTCCCCCTTTGTAAAATTAGAGGTGACGGCCGCCGTAACCTCCTGCCCCGTCTGGGTAACGCCTTCCTCTACGACGCCATTGTCGGCACAGAAAATAATCAACGCCTTTTTATCAAGCTTTACAGCCGCAGAACCCGTCATCCCGGCTATTTTAATAATGTCTTCCTCGAGAACTCCAAGGCTGCCTAGAGGTTTTGCTATTTTACTAAAGCGGAATGCCGCCGCCCGTTCCGCTTCCTTATCAGCCGGAACAAGCCTCCCGCACTGTTCTTCCAGAAGGGCGGACAGTTGTCCCTCCGTCCAGTCCCGGTATGTCTCCCACTGAATTTCTGCTTTCCTGCCCGGCTCCCTGCCAAGGCTGCGTCTTGCCACTAACGTCATTCTAATCCCTTTCAGTCCGCCTATTATCTCACTCTGTATACAGCTTTCATTGTTGCTTTCATTGTTATATCTACATTTAAAACAGAACCATTATATCAAAATCCGGTCGTTTTGACCATACATAAATGCGGATGTTTCATTGATGATGGGAGGACACATCCAAAACGGAGCGGGGATGGTGTTAAACAATCGTATTGGCAGCGCGAATCAGCAAGGCGAGACTTCGCCCTCCATTCTGAATATCACAAAAATGCATCATCAAAACTATCCCGCCCTGCGCAACACGGAGCTGTCCGCTTAATGTCCATTCATTCTTAAGGCATGTCAGGTTGCCGTCATTTGTAAAACAGAACTGTTTGTCAATCTTTTGCATAAGCTAGTTTAAGACAATGTGTAACGGATATCTTGCAGATATATTCCGCAAAACACATCAAATCTATGGGAAAGGACCGAATTAATATGAAAATATACAATGATGCTGACAGTTATAAGGATAAGAATTTATGCAATTGTTGTTGTGATTTCTGCGGTGGATGTAATTGCCGCCACTGCTGCCAGGGACCGCAAGGTCCACAGGGTGAACCAGGACCGCAGGGTGTACAGGGAGCACCCGGTCCGCAGGGACCCGCTGGACCTCAGGGCTTACAGGGCGAAACCGGACCGCAGGGGCCCGCTGGGCCGCAGGGTTTACAGGGCGAAACCGGGCCGCAGGGGCCCGCTGGACCTCAGGGTTTACAAGGGGAGCCCGGGCCGCAGGGATTACAGGGTGAAATCGGACCGCAGGGGCCCGCTGGGCCTCAGGGTTTACAGGGCGATACCGGGCCGCAGGGGCCCGCTGGACCTCAGGGTTTACAAGGCGATACCGGGCCGCAGGGACTACAAGGCGAACCGGGACCGCAGGGCTTACAGGGTGAAACCGGGCCGCAAGGGCCCGCCGGGCCTCAGGGCCTACAAGGCGAACCGGGACCTCAGGGACTACAGGGTGAAACCGGACCGCAGGGGCCCGCTGGGCCTCAGGGCCTGCAAGGCGAACCGGGACCTCAGGGACTACAGGGCGAAACCGGACCGCAGGGGCCCGCTGGGCCTCAGGGTATGCAAGGCGAAACCGGGCCGCAAGGACCCGCCGGGCCGCAGGGACTACAAGGCGAACCGGGGCCTCAGGGCTTGCAGGGCGAAACCGGGCCGCAGGGACCCGCTGGGCCTCAGGGCTTACAGGGTGAACCGGGACCTCAGGGTATACAGGGTGAAACCGGGCCGCAGGGGCCCGCTGGACCTCAGGGATTACAAGGAGAGCCCGGACCGCAGGGTATACAAGGTGAAACCGGACCACAAGGGCCCGCCGGGCCTCAGGGCCTGCAAGGCGAACCGGGACCTCAGGGACCCGCTGGGCCTCAGGGCTTACAGGGTGAACCGGGACCTCAGGGTATACAGGGTGAAACCGGTCCACAAGGGCCCGCCGGACCTCAGGGTATACAAGGAGAGCCCGGACCGCAGGGCACATTTGAGCCAGGTGATATTCTATTTTATGTTAATGGTAACGGGGGACCGATCCCCATCAGATTTGGTGAAGATTTGAATTTTATATCTCCCAATTTGGATATTTTCCTAAGCGATAATCCAGCAACCGTAAATATTAATGACGTCAAAGTGGCTGACGCTGCCTTCGGCGGACTCTATTCCAACATTGCCCAGTCATTTAATCTGTCTGCCATCGGGCAGGTTGAACAGCTGCAACAGAATAATAACATGCCCTCATTCAATATCGGGCAAAGCCAAAATGAACTGCAGATCTTCCTTCCGGGCGAATATGAAATAAACTTTATGATTCGTATTGCCCCGGTTGCAACTCCGGGACAGACAATTTCTGCAGGCGTGCGTCAAAACGGAAGCTTTATTGAGTCCACCATGCAGTTTAGCACGCTTTCTACAACAAATTATACCGTCTTGCAGGGAAGCGTCATTGAATTTTTAAGCGGGCAGATAGATTTGGCGTTTCTGTCCACTGGAGCAGCAACGTTTGAGCTGGGAATGCTTACTAATGCTACACTGACAGTGGAACGGCTCACACCATTCCCGTAAGAAAAGAAGCGGCCTGGGCGTTTAATGTCCGCTAACTATGGTCTGCCAAACCAATCAGGCCGCTTATCCCCAAAACAGGTGACAGATTAATCCGATAGGAAACCCATCGCCACTTCTGCAAAACGTGAGAAATCACATTTTCGTTGAAGCGGCGGTGGTACGGTAACGCAGCCTGATGGTTTAACTGTATACATTACTTGGCGAAAGCCCCAGCAGCGTACCCGCCTATTTATTGATGCCGATGACCTGTGCGCGGAGCGTACAGGTTATCGTTTACTCAATTCTCACAGAACTCATCACCGGCATTTCCACCGGCCTATTCCACGTTTCGGCCCCATGTGTCGGAAGCGCGGCTATCTGATCCAGAACATCAAACCCGGACACCATCTGCCCGAAGGCTGCGTAACGGCCGTCCAGCTTGTGCGCATCCTGGTGCACAACAAAGAACTGTGTTCCCGCCGTGTTATAACCGTCGTCGCGGGCCATGGAAATAGCTCCCCTAATATGAGGAATTGGGTTTGATACTCCATTTTCCTCAAATTCCCCTTTAATATGCCAGTCGCTGTCCGTCATGATATCATTGTCCGGAGAACCTGCCTGAATTACGTAATCTTTCACAATCCGGCACCAGGCCAGACCGTCATAGAAACCGCTTTTCGCCGTATCCTCAAAGTTCTTTACTGTAAGAGGTGCATGCTCCGGATATAATTCAAATACCATCTCACCGAAGCCCTCTGTTGTAATAATACATCTCATCATTTTCCCTCCTGCTAGAACATGTTTGAAAACTGCTTTCCGTCAGATGTGCGTCACACTTTGTGGGAGATTGTTCCCCGAAGTGGGACGTGCAGATGGCGGGAATGAATTTTCAAACACGCTCCACTCCCGCTTTTATCACCTTTTCCGCCATCCGGCAAAAGACAGTTTCGTGAACCTTTTTCCTGTCCGTCAATCAAAGAAATGCGCAGCGTCTGCAACCGATTTTCATCACTGCTGCAGACGCTACGCAATCTATTATTGTTGCCTGACGTTAATTTTTATTTTGCCATTACCTTTGCATTTTTAAAGTAAAGGTTAGAGGAAGATGTCATATATACACCCTTGATGTTATCTTTTAACAGATAATTTTCTGCTTTGTAGTACAGAGGCAGTACACCGTATTCTGATGATACGATTTCATCCGCCTGTTTTACAAGCTCGCCAAATTTCTCCGGATCCTTCTCAACCTTAATCTGATCCACGATAGCATCATACTCAGGATTACTGTAGTTTGCATTATTCGTGATATCGTCTGTATACATTAACGGTAAAAAGCTCATCGGGTTGATGTAGTCTGCACCCCAGCCCATAGCTGCCACTTCATAGTTGCCGGCCTGGACATCGCTGTAGAATACAGCCCAGTCGGCGGAGCTTACTTCTACCTTGATTCCAAGGTTCTGTTCCCACATCTCCTTCACTGCCTCTGCAATCTTCTTTACGTTGTCGTCAGAGTAGAAGGAAAGCTGTATGGTCGGGAAACCTTCGCCGTCCGGATATCCTGCTTCTGCAAGGGCTTTCTTTGCCTCCTCCGGATTGGCTGTGGATGATAAGCCAAAATCAGAGCGTCCATCTGTCAGATCTTTTCCATCCACTACATAACCTGGTGCGTAGAAGCTGAAAGCCGGTACCGCATCCAGCTGAGCCACATTATTGATAATCGCATCGCGGTCAATCGCCAGGTTCAGCGCTTTTCTTACCAGAGGATTATTGTATGGCTCTTTCTCACAGTTGAAGTTATAATATACAGTGCCGTAAATAGGAGCGGTGTTCAGTCCTGCCTTCTCCGCTTTCAGGCGGGCAATATCGCCGGATGAAACCATTCTCACACCGTCTACTTCGTTGTTTTCGAAAGCAGTAAGAGCCGTTGAAAGATCGAGAATATAACGGTATGTCAGCTTTTCCAGAGTCACATTCTCTGCATCCCAGTAGTTATCATTTTTTTCAAGGACATAGCTTTCACCCATGTTAATCTGAGTAACTTTAAACGGTCCGTTGCTCACATATGCCTCGGCCGATGCGGTCCATTTGTCTCCGTTCGCTTCAATGGTTGCTTTCTGAACCGGGAAGTACACCTGCATGCTTACCAGGTCGACAAAGTACGGGCATGGAGCCTTTAAAGTGTACTGTATCGTCTTGTCATCCAGAGCTTTAACGCCAACCTCTTCTGCCGATACGGTTCCGTCATAATACTCCTTACCGTTTACAACATAGTCGGAAATCATATTGAGGTACTCTGCAGTTGTGGATGGAGTAAGCACGCGGAGTGCGGAATAAACATAATCTTCCGCAGTCAGGTCGCTGCCGTCACTCCATTTTAATCCGTCCCTTAAATGGAAGGTAAACTGAGTCAGATCGTCATTGGATTCCCATGACTCCGCATTACCGGGAACCACCTCTCCTTTTTCATCATAGGTCACAAGCCCTTCAAAACAGTTTGCCAGGAATGGCGTTGCAAATGAATTGCTGGTAACAGTCGGATCAATTGAGTTCGGCTCATTGTTAAGTACAAACGTCATCTCCTGAACATCGGCCAGAGTATCTGCCGCCTCTGCCCCCTCCGTGGATGCCTCGCTACCTGCCGCCTCCGTCGTCGCATCAGCGATTGTCTGAGGCTCTGTGGGCGTACTGCCGCCGCCGCAGCCTGAAAGCACGGTAGTGCATACAAGGCCGAGGGCTAAAAGCAGACTTACTTTCTTTTTCATAATATTTCTCCTCCTTTTTGGATTTTTATGTTTCAGGCGCACAGAGTATCTGTTGTTACTTTTCACGGCCCTGCTGAAAAACGCATTTTCGCGCCGTACAACTCGGGATTTTCATGCAAAATGCGCACGAAAACACCTCGCGGAATACAGGCCATGAATAGTAACTATATGTTGCCTCTGCGCCGAAAAACCTGTTGGTGCGGTGCAGCCTCACCGCCGGTCAGTACAGATGACAGGCCACCATATGGCCGTTCCCCGCGTCTTTCATCTGCGGGACCGCCTCGCTGCAGGCCGGTTTCGCATAAGGACATCTGGTATGGAAACGGCAGCCGGAGGGAGGCTTTATCGGGCTTGGAATATCTCCCTCAATACTGCTCTTTTCCTTCATCTTCGCCAGCTTCGGATTGGCTATCGGAATGCTCCCCAGCAGGCCTTTTGTATAGGGGTGCAGCGGATTTTTATAAATCTCGCCGGCTTCACATACCTCTACCAGCTGCCCCAGGTACATAACTCCCACATCATCGGATACATAGCGCACCATCGATAAATCATGGGCAATAAACAGGTAGGATACCCCTTTTTCCTCCTGGAAATCTTTCAGGAGATTGATGACCTGGGCTTGGATTGACACGTCCAGCGCGGAAATCGGTTCATCGCAGATAACCAGCTCCGGCTGCAATATCAGTGCCCTGGCTATGCCGACACGCTGTCTCTGTCCGCCTGAAAACTCATGTGCATAACGGTTGGCGTGTTCCTTGGTAAGTCCCACCCGCTCCAGCATCGGATAGACAAGCTCATTCGACTGATCCTTCCTTTTCACAACATTATGTGCCACCAGAGGCTCCGCTATGATGTCGCGCACCGTCATTCTGGCGTTCAGGGAAGCGTAAGGGTCCTGAAAAATCATCTGCATCTTTTTTCTGTATGGTTTGAGCTGTTTCTGGCTCAAATTCGTTATATCATCCCCGTCCAGAATGATCTGTCCGGAGGTGGGATCGTACATTCTGATAATCGTTCTGGCACAGCTTGACTTTCCGCAGCCCGACTCGCCGACAAGCCCCAGCGTCCTGCCCTTTTTGAGCGTCAGGCTCACATCGTCCACGGCATGCACCACCTGCCTGCCGCCTGCTTTAAAATGTTTTGTGAGGTTTCTGACCTCCAGTATATTCTGCTCACTCATGGCTTGCTCCTTAGTTTAAATGGATTATTTTCATCGGCCGGTGCATCCGGGGATAAAAGGAAACATCTGGAATAATGTCCCTCTCCCACTGCGCTGAATTCCGGCAACTCCACTGCGCACACGCTCCTCGCATAAGGACAGCGCGGTGCAAAAGGACAGCCCTTCGGCGGATTCGTCATATCCGGAGGTGAACCGGGTATTGGACTTAACCGCACCTCTTTGTTCTGTTCAATATCAGGTATCGAAGCCAGCAGCCCCATCGTATACGGATGGCTGGGATGCTCAAAAATATCTTCAATCGGCGCTTCCTCCATTACAAGGCCGCCGTACATAACAATAACACGGTCGCACAGCTCCGCCACAACGCCCAGGTCATGGGTAATGAAAATAATGCTGGTGCCGTACTCCTTTTCAAGCTCCCGCAACTGGCGCAGGATCTGATCCTGGATCGTCACGTCCAGGGCGGTGGTCGGCTCATCTGCGATCAGAAGCTCCGGCTTGTTGGCAAGGGCCATCGCGATCATGACACGCTGACGCATACCGCCTGAAAATTCATGAGGAAATGAGTGGTACCGTTTTTCCGGTTCCGGTATACGGACTCTGGAGAAAAGCTCCATCACCTCTTTTTTCAGTTCCTCCCTGCTCTTGTCGGGATGATGTTCCCGGATCATCTCCGACACCTGTTTTCCCACCGGAATCAGCGGATTCAATGAGGACATCGGATCCTGAAAAATCATGGCAATCTTCTCTCCCCTGATTTTCCGGATTTGTTTTTTGGACAGCTTCGTCAGGTCCTCCCCCTCAAAAAGGATGGAGCCGTCCTTAATTCTGGCCGTATCTGCCAAAAGACGGAGTATGGACATGGAGGTAACGCTTTTTCCGCTACCGGACTCTCCCACGATTCCGAGAATCTCCCCCTTCCCCACAGAGAAGCTGACTCCGCGGACGGCCTGAACTTCACCGCCGCTGGTCATAAACGAAGTCTTCAAATTTTCTATTTTTAATATCGGTTCCATGTTCTCACTCCTTACTTTTTCAGTTTCGGGTCCAGCGCATCCCTCAGGCCGTCGCCTACAAAGTTGAAGGCAAACATGATAATACAGATGACAAGGGCCGGAATAAATAACTGGTGCGGACAGGAACGAAGATTTTCCGTCGCGTCGTTGCACATGGTTCCAAGGCTGGCTAACGGCGGTTTCAGGCCGATACCCAGATAGCTTAAGAATGCCTCCATGAAGATGGCGGACGGAATCAGCATTGTAACCGTTACCAGAATGGAGCCCATGGCATTGGGAATCAAATGTTCAAACAAAATCGTTTTCGTAGATGAGCCGATGGTTTTGGCCGCCAGGACAAATTCCTGCTCCTTGAGGCTTAACACCTGCCCCCGGACCACCCTGGCCATATCGACCCAGTACACGGTTCCCAGGGCAATGATGATACTCTGGATTCCCTGGCCCAGAAGGACCATAATCAGGATGACATACAGTGTAAGCGGAATCGTGCTGATAATATCCACAATACGCATCATTACCGTATCCACCATTCCTCCCGCATATCCTGATATACCGCCGAAGAGTATTCCAATCACCATATTGACGGCTGCCGCCACAAAGGCCACCATCAGAGATACTCTTGTGCCGTACATCAGTCGGGTCAGGATATCCCGTCCCAGGTTATCCGTGCCAAGCACATAGGATTTGTTCCAGATTTTAGCAGTCGGATAGATTGTCTTCGTCTCCGGATTGGCGATAACATAAGGTTTCTGCCCGTAATACAGGCCTATCTCAGTGCCGTTGCAGTCATAAATCGTCATTGACCGGTCCGACTCTTCCCGGACCTTCTTAAGCTGTACACCGAGCTTGCCGTCCTTATCTACCTGGAGTACCTTCAGCGCCTGCGTGATGTAGAGATATCCGGAATTATCCGGTGTCTCAAACACCTTCATATAAGGAGGAATATTCACTACCTCCAGATTCTGGGTGGAATAACTGTATTTCGTAAACATCGGTCCTGCAATTGCAAAAAACAGCAGGAACAGAATAATGATAAAGCCTGCGATAGCGGTTGGTTTCCTGTGGAAGCGGTACCACACATCTCCGGCAAAGGTTCTGTTTTTAGTCCAAATTTTCTCGCGGTCCTCATTGGAGGACTCAAGCATTTCCCATTTATTATCCATTACACATCCCCGTCCTTATTCGAATTTGATTCTTGGGTCAATCAGACAGTAGAAAATATCCACGATGAAAATCATCGCCATCAAAAATGTGGCGTAGAAAATGGTAACGCCCATGATTGTGGTATAATCTCTCACCTGCACGCTGTTGACAAAATGAACTCCCAGGCCAGGGATAGCAAAAATCTTCTCAATTACAAAGCTGCCTGTCATCAGGTTTGCCACAGTGGGTCCCAGTACGGTGATAACCGGGATCAGCGCATTCCTCATGGCGTGTTTCAGAACGACCTTCGTCTCCGAAAGCCCTTTCGCCCTGGCGGTGCGGATATAATCCTGTCCCATTACTTCCAGGAGACTGGAACGCATCAGCCGCGCCATATAGCTTAAAGAATATCCTCCCAGAGCGATAACGGGGAGAATATATCCCTTCCAGGTATCGACTCCGTAGGTCGGGAGCAGATTCAGCCGGAAGGAAAATATGTATATCAGAACGGAAGCAATGACAAAAGAAGGTATTGTAACGCCGATTGTGGCGACTGCCATCAGAACCATATCCTGCCACTTCCCGTTCTTCACTGCCGCCAGGATTCCCATCGGGACAGCGGCCAGCAGGACAAAAACAATCGTGATGCATCCAAGCTTTGCCGATACCGGGAAACCGTTGGTAATATAATCACTTACCTGTTTGCCGGTATACTTATAGGAAGGTCCTAAGTCACCATGCAGTATGTTGCCTAAATAATCAAAAAACTGTTCCGGCAGCGGTTTATCCAGATTATATTTTTCATTCAGTGCCTGAAGCACCTCCTCCGATACCTGACGGTCGCTGGTAAACGGCCCGCCGGGTACGGCGTGCATAATGGCAAAGGTCAGAAGCACTATCAGAAAGAGCGCAATCAGCATCATTCCAAGCCGTTTTAAAAAATATCGTACCATATCATTCCCTCACATCTGTCTTTTCTTACGGTTTCTTATCTGTCCGCCTTTAATCTCCATATGGCGTTCAAATGTCTCTGCTGGAAACACAAAAACCGTTATTTATGGTCGATTATAAGCCTTAGTGGCGCTTCTTGTCAATTGGTTTCTCACATCACCAGTTTAAAGTGGGGATTTAGTTAAGCTGGTGAGGACGCTGCCGGAACGGACGGCGGACGGGGTGGAAAGGAGGTTTTATGAGTCTTTCGTCCCGAGGGAAGTGCATCGTGGGCTGGGGCGGAGGGGAATATATAGTCTGCGGAGCACGTTCCCGCTCTGTGAAATGCATCGCGCTGCTAAGCTCGGCAGGACCTCGCTAATCAGCGATGGATTTAGGCGGTGGCCGCGACAAGGTTCTTCCCCGCACTTAACGCGTGAGACAATCAGCGGCCGCAGGCCAGCGGGACGGGGCCGATACACCCGGCTGAGTCTTTCGTCCCGGCGAAAAACTATCCTTGGGGCGGAGGGGAATATAGAATCTGCGGATGCCGTTGGAATCCATCGGTGCTTGACGAGGTGTTTTCGAGTCTAGCAGCCGCTATGCATTCCACAGAGTGGGAACATGCTCCGCAGACTCTATATTCCCCGCAGCCCCAGCCCACGATGCACTTCCCCCGGAACGAAAGACTCATAAAACCTCCCCACCACCCCGTCCGCTGGCCGTACCGGCGGCGTCCTCACCTGCTTAATTAAATTCCTCGAATAATGCCCCCACAGCATCAAGATAAGCCACTGCATTCTGAGCTTTTTTTATTTTCTTTATATACTTCTCCTTTTTTCCCTCACCGCCGTCATCGAAGAGCCCGGCCATATAAAACCATAATTCCTTCATCTTAAAGAGAGTATTTCTGTCTCCCGACATTATCTCCTGATAGCCGTAGAAGATCTGGTCATGGAAGGCCCTTAACGTGGCTTTATCCGGCTTTGAACGCTCCTTTATCCCTTTTACTTCGGCGAAAAGCCACGGATTGGCAACGGCTCCCCTGCCTAACATAATACTTTTAAGCATTGGAAATTCATCTTCCGGAAAGTCTGACCGGAAGCGGGCGCATTCTTCCTTTGTAAAGATGTCCCCATTATAACAGACCGGATTATTGCTGCCCCTCACTCCGCGGCAAAACACCTCCCGTTCCGGTTTATTGGCATAAAAATCACTGCGGACCCTGGGATGTATGATCAATTCTTTCAGAGGGTACCGGTTATAGATTTTTAAAAGCTCTTCAAATTCATCGTGGCTTTCCATACCGGTTCTTGTTTTCACGGAAACCTGGACAGCTTCCGTTTCCAGCCCGGAAAATACCTGCTCCAAAAAACGATCCAGTTCATTTGGAACGGACAGGAAACCGGCCCCCTTATTTTTTGCGGTCACAGTGGCGGAGGGACAGCCCAGATTCAGGTTAACTTCCCGGTAGCCATAGCTGCTGAGTTCCTTGGCCGCCCAGATAAAATCCTCCGCTTTATTTGTCAGGATCTGCGGAACCAGGGATATCCCGGCATTATGTCCGGGAAGGATATCATTTTTCTCCCGGGAACTCAGCTTATGATTCTGGGCAGGCGAGAGAAAGGGCGTAAAGTATTGATCTGCGCCCGGAAAAAATCGGTGATGGGCATTCCGGTAGACATATCCGGTTATCCCCTCCATCGGTGCAAAATAGTATTTCATATCGTCTTTTTCCTCCATAACCTGCACTGTTCCAGCCACCATTCCGTAAAAGACGGAGCAGACAGATAATAAAAATGCGGAAAGCCGCAGATCCGGGGTCCATCCTGGTGGATACAGTGCCAGTTCCTGTCGGACGCCGGTTTCTCAGCCAGCCAGTCCTCCCCCGGATCACCGCTCTCCCAGTAGTGAAATTCATGGCCTTTAATTTTCATTCCGCCAGGCCCTGTCAGACTGATATAGCCGAACCGGCCGAGTCTTCCCGTATTAAATGCCTTTTGCTTGTAAATTCCAGCCATTTTATAAACGCTGCCGTCACTGCCCTCGAGCATCTCATGTAAATATAAAAAACCTCCGCACTCTGCCAGAACAGGCATACCGGCCAGCCAGGCCTCACGGATGGATTGAAGCATTTCTTCATTAGAAGAAAGCTTCTCTGCATAATTCTCAGGATAACCTCCGCCAAGTATCAAGCCGTCCAGGCCCTTTGGCAGATTCCTATCGTGAATGGGACTGAAGCAGACAAGCTCCGCCCCCTGCTCTTTTAAAAGCTCCAGATTCTCATGGTAATAGAAGCAGAAGGCTTCGTCCCGGGCAATGCCTATCCTTACTTTTTCTTCCGTATGTGCTGAAAAAAATGCCTGACGGTTCCCCGCATCATTCTCCGGCGCGCTGGGAAGAAGCTCCTTCGCCTGATTCGCTATGGCCAGGATGCGCCCGATATCCACCGTCTGTTCCATCTGCCCCGCCAGCTTTTCTATCCTCTCCTGAAGCGCTTTTGTCTCCCCCGGCATAAGAAGGCCCAAATGACGGCTTTCAAACCGGTATTCCGGTGAATCGGGAAGACAGCCCACAACCGGTATTCCGGTCTCCGCCTCGATCCGTTCTTTCAATCGTCCGCAAACGGAAGGTGAAGTCCGGTTCAGTATGATTCCCTCTATCCGGCTGTCCTTCCTGAGAGCTGCAAATCCTTTCACCGTAGCGGCCAGGGACAGCGACGCTCCTTTGCCGTCCATTACCAGAATCACCGGAGTCTCTGTTATCCTTGCGATGTCATAGGCGCTGGCCCGGGTATCGATTCCCCCCACGCCGTCATAATATCCCATCACTCCCTCGATCACGGCAATGCCGGCTCCGGCCTTCTCTGCTGAACGGACAAAATTTTCCTTCACAGCCCCCTCCTCCAAAAAGAAGCTGTCCAGATTCATCCCGGGAATCCCAAGGACATAACGGTGGAACATCGGATCGATATAATCGGGACCGCACTTAAACGAACATGGATGAAGCCCTCTCTGTTTTACCGCCTGCAGGAAGCCGCAGGTCAGCAATGTCTTGCCGCTTCCGCTCCCCGGCGCAGCAAACATGATTCTGGGCATCCCCTCTTTCTCATGCCCGGAGGACGGTTCTCTTCCTCCGAATGATATGATATAGACGGGATTCTGCCCCTGCATCAAATGATAGCTCCCTGTCCTGACCGCCCTGGATGCCTGAACCTGTACAATCTCCGCCTCGATTCCCCGGTTCTTAAGCATGGCAGTCACCAAAGCCAGAGATTCCAGGGCGATCACATTGATAACAATCCTCATCTGCCCATTGAGGGAAAGCAGCAGCTCGACAACCGCCTCCAGATTGCCCGACGTTCCTCCGATAAATGCATGAGTAGCCACCGGCGTTCCTCCGGCCGCCTCCCCGTCCCCGCTTTCCCCCTTATTCCGCCTGTCCGCTATCCGTTTTATCTGTTCCAGGGCATCCCCTTCCACCACCGTCAGGTTTCTAAGTCCGGCCTTCTCTCTGTTCTTACAAATCAGTTCCACCGCCTCCGCCTTCTTCTCGAACGCATATGCGGCCTTTATGGGGCGGCAAAGCAGCGCCTCGATAGCGACGGAACCGGTTCCGGCCCCGATATCCCAAAGCAGGGAACCTTCCCCGAGTTCCAGTTTGGACAGGGCTACCGCCCGGACCTCGCTCTTTGTCATCGGAACCTTTCCTCTGATAAACCAATCATCTCTCATCATTTTCTTCCTCAATTAATACAAGGCTGAGCGGCTCAAATTCTCTGCCGCACAGGCTCTTTGCCGAACCTTCCGTTATCTGCTCATCCCGGTAAGAAAGTTTCTCCCCCACCGTAACTTTCACGTGCCCGAATCCCGACTCCGTGAGACGGCGGCAGAGTTCCCCGGCGCCGTTCTTCCCACCGGTTAGAAGGAAAATCTTCCGGCAGCCGCTCTTTAGAGCCGAAGCCGCATCAAACTCACAGCCATGGGCCGATGCAAGCAGGGCGTCATCCCAGGAGATTCCCAGCCTGGCCGCAAAATAGCTGACCGAAGAAATACCCGGCAGCACCTGGAAGCTGCAGCCGTTTTTCTTAAGCCTCTCCGCCAGTTTTCTGGTTCCGCTGTGGAAACCGCTGTCCCCGGAATACAGTATGACGGCGCGCTGCCAGTCATGGTGGAGCCGCAATGCCTCCTCCACCTCAAAGTCCAGATAAGCCGTCTTAACGGCAGGCAATTCTCCCTCCGTCTGTTCCCGTTTGATACAGGCGGCCGCCGCTTTAAGCATTCTGGGCGCTCCAATCAGAAAATCGCTGTTTCGGATCGCCTCCCGCACCTCCTGTGTCATCAGCGCCTCAGAGCCCGGTCCGATGCCCGCAAGCAGCACCTCCCGTCTTTCAAACGGCGTTCCTCTGACGGAAAACCGGCTCAGCTGTGAATAAATTTGGTTCATCCCGGAGCCGGTTTCTTTCGGATGTCCAATGATAATCACTGAAACGCCGCATTCCCTGGCAGCCTCCAGCTTCTCATCGAAGCCTCCCGCCTTTCCCGTCTCCTTAGTCACAAGATAGGCGGCGTTTGTCTGGCGCAGCATGGCCGCGTTCATCTCCTTTGTAAACGGTCCCTGCATACAAATCAGGTGTTTACCCGTAATGCCAAGCTCCTCGCATTTCCCAACTGCAAATGAGGAGGGAAGGACGCGCGCAAAAATCCGGTGTTTCAGTTTTTCCGTTCCGGCAAACGCCGCCAGTTCATTGCTGCCGGTTGAGACAAAAATATTTCCCTTTGTCTCCTCCAGCCATTTGGCGGCCTCCTCCGGTGTGGAAAACAGCTCGTCTCCCGCATTTTCCCGTTCATCCTCCGTATTTCTTAAATACCGCAGATATGCGGTTCCGGTATCACGGCAGGCCGACTTTATATTTTCCGTCGCATTCCTCGCGTACGGGTGAGTGGCGTCAACTACAAGTTCTATCGCTTCGTCCGCGATAAATGCCCTCATCTGCCCTGCATCCATGGGGCCTGTCAAAGGACGTACATACAGATCCTCCTTCAGAAGCTCCCTTCCATACTCCGACACCACGCTGACATAAGCCGGGATCCTGTTTTCACTGCAATATTCCGCCAGAATCCGGCCTTCCGTCGTTCCGCCGAAAATCAGTACCTTACACATTTTTATACCCTCTTGGCGTGACCATTCTGCCGCCGGCCTCCTTTGTCATCCTGTTGCCGATAAACACGGTGGTAAACATATCGGCCGGTGCATCCTTAAGCTGTTTCAGCGTCATTATTTCCATATGTTCTCCCGCGCGCCCGATATTCCTCACAAGGCCGCAGACCGTCTCCTCCGCTTTATATTCCAGCAGAATCTCACAGGCCCGTTTCAGATAATCCGACCGCTTCCTGCTCGCCGGATTATACAGGCAGATATTGAAGTCCCCCTCCGCCGCCGCTCTGAGGCGCTTCTCAATCACTTCCATCGGCGTAAGCAGATCACTTAAACTTATCACTGCAAAATCATGGCCCAGAGGCGCTCCCAGAACGGCCCCTCCGCTCAGAGCCGCCGTAACGCCGGGTATCACCTCCACCTCCACATCGGGGAAGCCTGCCGCCAGCAAAAGAATCAGACCGGCCATTCCGTATACGCCGCTGTCCCCGCTGCAAATCATGGCCGTCACCTTTCCCCTTGATGCCGTTTCAAGAGCCATCAAACAGCGTTCCTTCTCCTGCCGCATCGGCGTCGTAAGAAATTCCCTGCCGGGGAAATGTTCCTTTATCAGATCAATATAAACTGTGTATCCGGCTATCACGCTGCATTCTTCCAATACCTGCGCCGCCCTTATCGTCATCTGCTCATACGCTCCCGGGCCGATGCCTACCACGTATAATTTCTTTTTAAGCGCTTCTTCCTTCACTGCTTTATCCCGCACTTTCTCAATCTCTATTGTTTTATCCTGCATATGCACTGTTGTTCCTCTCCCGGATTATTTTATCGGATATCTAAAACGTTACTGTTCACACGGTTGTATTCCGCGAGGTGTTTTCGTGCGCGTTGTGCACGAAAATCCTGAGTTTTACGGCGCGAAAGGCGCTTTTTGCCGTTTCTGTGCATCGCGAAGCGTGTTATTGTTCGCAGCACGCCGCTTTTTGGCGGGGTGTGAACAGTAACTCTAAAACCGAATCGTAATTTCTTCGACTGCTATAGCCGCGGTCACAGAAGGAAAAACTCTTCTTCCTGCTGCCAGGACGGCTTTTTTTCCCCTCATACCGGCCCCTGCCAGAGCGGCGCGCTCACAGACATTTCCGACGCCGGTGACGCCCCTTACAAATTCTGATTCGGCAAAACTGCCGTCCACCTTCTGAAGCTCTTCTGCTGAAAAAACGTTCCACAAAAGCCCTCGCGCCGCCGCCAGCTCTATAAGCGCGGCTTCGTCCCGCTTCAGCTCAATGCTCGCCAGCATTCTGACAGCTCTTTCATCAAACCCGCTGCCGGACAGCATCTGTCTGGCAGCTTCCTCCACCGCAGCGGTAGAAACGCCTCTCCGGCACCCCATGCCGAGAACCGCAGCCCTGGGAATCAGGCGGAGCCGGCTGGTACCCCTGCCGGGAAAACCGGCGCTGTTACCGTCCGAACTGCGGCAGGTGACATGGATATTTTTTCGCCGCCATACCCCTTCGGTCAGCGGCTCCGGTATTCTGCCCTCCACCGGAAAATCACTGAAAAAGCCTACCGGCTCGCCCCGCAGGACTGCGGCGGAGATTTCCTTCGCCTCCTTTAAATCATCGATCGCCAGTTCATTTTTCTTTGCAAACAAATCTACCGCAAAAGCATGGTTTATATCGGTAGCCGTTGTTATCACCGGCTGTGCGCCCAAAATGGATGCCGCCGACAGCGCCAGTTCATTGGCTCCGCCAAGATGGCCCGACAGCAGGGAAACGGTAAAATTCCCCAGCTCATCCACCACGATCACGGCCGGATCCCTGTCTTTTCCTTTCAAACAGGGCGCAATCGAGCGGACTGCGATACCGGCTGCCCCGACAAAAACCAGTCCCTCCTCATCCCGAAAGGCTGTCTCCACGAATTTACTCAGAGGGATTTTAAGCTTCTGCACCGAAAAGGCCCGGGACTGATGTCCCAGGTCCTTAAATCCTCTCTCCAACCGCTCCGCCGTCCTTCCTCCCTGAACGGTAAAACTAATAATTGCCAGCCTCATCCTTATGCTCCCCCTTCTCATCCGCCAGCCCAGTCCTGAATCCGGTGGTAAAGGCGGGGTCATAGAGTTTTGATCTCTCGTAGCAATTGTGGGCAATGGCATCGCCTACCAAAATCAGCGCCGTCTTTGTGATATGCTCCCTGGCGGCTGTCTCCTTCAGTGTTCCCACCGTGCAGAGCATTTTCTTTTCATCCGGCCACGTTGCTTTATAGACAATGGCTGCCGGCGTATCTTTCTCATATCCGCCCCGTATCAGCTCCTTAGACAGCGGCCCGAGCATTCCTGTGCTTAAAAATACCGCCATGGTCGCCCTGTGAGCGGCAAATGACGCAATGCTCTCCCGCTCCGGTACCGGCGTTCTTCCCGCCATCCGCGTAATGATAACACTTTGCGATATGCCCGGAAGCGTGTACTCCAGATTCATTGATGCCGCCGCCCCGCAGAAGGAACTGACGCCGGGACACACATCATATGTAATTCCAAGCCGGTCCAGGAAGTCCATCTGTTCACGGATTGCTCCGTAAATACTGGAATCGCCCGTGTGGAGCCTGACCGTCTCCATCCCTTTATCCTCCGCCTCTTTTATCTTCCCGATCACCTGCTCCAGTGTCATCCCCGCACTGTCATGGACAAGACAGCCTTTCTTCCTGTACTCAAGAAGTTCCGGATTAACCAGCGAACCTGCATAAATAATCTGATCCGCCTCCCCAAGAAGCCTGGCTCCCCGCACCGTAATAAGATCCGCCGCACCTGAACCGGCCCCTACAAAATGTACCATCTGTTTTCCTCCCTGTAAATTCTCTGCAACATCTTTATCTTATATTTCGCATTTATTCATATTTATTAATAATTATACATATATGCCATTGTTCCAGTTATCTATCTTTTAATGCTCTGTCCTTAACGATAACCGCGCTCTGCTCACAGGCCGCCGCCTTCAATAATACGGTAAGCTCCGCCGCTCCTTCCGTCGCCGCCAGAAGCCCCTTTTCCTGGTTAAACAGAACCACCTCTGTTTTTACGGCGAAACCATCCTCCAGGTTCTTTTTTACCCGGCCCGCCGCCTCATCCATAACCGCTCTCAGGCAGCCCTCTCTTTCAAGAAATTCGGCTGCCTCATCTGTCGTATTCATGCCATGGAGCCGGTCGGCCGCTTCCGGCCCGAGCCCCGCCTTTCGGGCGCAGTCGGCCAGGATCTCCATTCTTCTGTCTCCATACTTCGAATGGGTGTTCATCACGCCTCCCGCTACCTTGATGAGCTTCCCAAGATGGCCGGCAAGAAGAACCCTGTCAATCTTTTCTTCCTTCATCATACGGAAGGTATCTCCTATGTAATTGCTGCACTTGACAAAAGAGGACATATCAAGCCCAAATTCCTCCCTGAGAAAACGTTCCCCGTAATTTCCCGGGGCTGCCGCCAATATTCTCCTGCCCTCCGAAGCCCTGACTCTGATATCCAGGCGTATCGTCTCGAGCAGCGCATTCTCGCTCATCGGATTCACGATTCCGGTAGTGCCAAGCACGGATATCCCTCCGGTTATTCCCAGTGCAGGGTTGAAGGTCCTGCCTGCAAGCTCCTTTCCTTCGGGTATGGAAATCTCTATTATAATTCTCTCGTCCGGCCTTCCATAGCAGCACCTTGCCTCAAAAGCCGCCTCAAGAATCATCTCTCTGGGAACCGGATTAATGGCATAGTGCCCGACAGGACAGGATAGCCCCTTCTTTGTTACAATCCCGACGCCTTCGCCTCCGGTCACATAAACTCCCGGATACCGGTCCGAAGTATAACAGGGCTGTCCCGGGTCTTCCTGTCCCGCCAGACATGCTTTTGCACAAATCAGAGTTCCGTTCGTGACATCCGGGTCGTCACCCGCATCTTTTTTCACTGAGCACATAGCCCAGCCACCCTTTTCAGCGGTAAAATGAACAACCTGGATTGCCGCCCGCCGTCCGCCCGGCAGAAGTACTGAAACCGGGCTTTCTTTCGTCCCGGAGCAGAGTAAACGCACGGCTGCCCAGGCAGCCGCGGCCGCGCAGGTTCCCGTCGTATATCCGCTTCTGAGTTTATTTTTCTCCATTCCTCTTTGGCCTTTCCCCAGCAGAATCAAAATTCGTATAAATGATTTCGATATCCATTATATGGGATCAGTTGTTATCTTTCAATACTTCCTTTTTCATTTCTCTTTTCCGCTTTGTAATAAGACCGCCGATCCGGCCGCTCTCTTTAGCCGTCAGACTGCGCCAGCCGCCGTTTATCACCTTGTCTGCCAGCCCCAGTTCCGTGGCAATTTCAAATTTCATCATATCCTCCGGTTTCAGATCCGCCGGATCGAATTTATCGTTTTTCTTAGCTTTATTTTCCATAATAAAAGCACACTCCTTTCCAAAATGTACTTAGAGTATGCCCCGCGGTTTCCTGTATATACAAAATTTATATATTTATTCCAGATTATAGCAGTTCAGACAGCATAACTACTTGTGCTCCGGTTTTAATACCCTGTAAAATACAGTTATAGTTGACTGCACTATTATTCAGAATATACTTAAATCAGAACACACTTCAAGTTTTTTACATATTTCGACATGTTTTTACCAACATTTTTTTCAAACATCGCTGCTATTTTGTTAAAATAGAAACGAGAATTTGTAACTAGGGGAGATTTAAATGAACATTGCTATTATAGAAGACTCCGGGCAGGAACTGTCTCTGCTGGAACGCTGCCTCCAGTCATACCTGTCAAGCCGCCAGGTGTACAGAGTAATTGACACCTACACTAGCGGAGAAGCTTTTTTAGAAAACTGGCCTTCCAAATCCTATGATTTGGTTTTTCTGGACATACTGATGGAGGGCATCTCCGGCATAGAGGTTGCGAGAAAAATACGGGAAACCGATTCGGAATGTCTTCTGATTTTCATCAGCTCCAGCAAAGAGTATGCGCTTCAGGGCTTTGAAGTACGCGCCTTTGATTATCTGCTGAAGCCGCTGTCCGAGGAACGGTTTCAAAAAACCATGGATCTGTGCCAGAATGAACTGGCTAAGCATATCCGTTATATCGAGGTAAAAGAAAGCCGCACGCTGGTCAAAATACCTCTTAATGAAATTATCTATACCGATTATTATAATCACTATATTCAAATCCACACCGCTGCCAGACTGATCCGCTCCTACCAGCAGTTCGACGTGTTTTCGCCGCTCCTGCTGTGTTATCCTCAGTTTCTCTGCTGCTACCGCAACTGTATCGTAAATATGGATCATGTAGACTCTGTTGATAAGCACGACTTTGTGATGGAAAATGGAGAACGGGTTCCCATCACCCGGGGCAACCGTAATTCAATTTACCAACAGTATGCCGATTATCAGTTTTTAAAAATAAACGGCGGTATTTAAAATGTATTTTTATGCACCAACAACAGGCGCAGCCATGTCCGCTCCGGACGGCTGCGCCTGTCTTGAATTTATGTCTGCTGCTTTAATTGCCGCCGGTGAATTGTATCTCGGCAGAACCTGCCGCGCAGTCAATCTTCACCGTCTTCCCGCTCTGAGCATTTATTTTTTTATCATTGGACAGGCCCGAATAAACAGACTCTCCGATCACAACATTTCCCACCGCATTTTCAAGATAAAAGTTATAATCCCGGTCACTGCCCGGCAGGAATACACGGACGGCCCCGGCCTTTGACTCAGTCTCCAGATAGGTTTCGAAATCGCCTGATGCCGTAATGCTGCCGGCCTCCACCGTGAGTTCTGCATTTGACGCCCGGAAGCTGCCAATCCTCACTTCACCGGCCTGTACCTTTGCCTCCAGATCATCGGCGCTGATGGCTCCGGCCTCCATATATCCGGCTTTTGCCTTCAGCTCCGCTTCCCGGAACCGGTATCCGGAAGGAATTTCCACGATTCCCTCTGTATAGCCGGTAATTCTGCCGGACCATGACGAGCCTCTGTAAGAAAATGAATAATCCACAGAGAGTTCATTTGGCCCGTCATTCTCTGTTTTAATCCTGGCATAACGGTCTTCTTTCATATAAACCCGGATTTCGTTAGTCAGTTCAGGATTTTCTACAATTTTCACCGCCGCCCTTTCGGCTTCAATTTCAATCTTTGCAATATTGGTATAAGAGCCGACGAGCATCATTTCGTTTTTCTCGGAAATGTTAAAATCATCGGAATAATCCCAATCCTCTTCCGGCTCCAGGTCTGAATCGAAGTCTCTGATTTGGACTCTGCCAGGCCGCAGGGCATTCCCGATGCTCTTCATTACGCCGAAATTAAAATGGTATCCGGCCAGGCTGTTGTATGACTTCTCTTGGACATTCCCGACAGCAGCCGCCAGCGCTGTAATCGCTGTGCCGATAAACAGCAGGGTTACTCCGGCTATTACAATTCCTTTCATCCATTTTCTCATCTCTCATCCTCCTTGCGGCAATTACCGCTCTGATTGCCGGGATTCTTCCCTCCTTTATGAAACAATTTCTTTACGAAGCCGGCGATCCCCATAACCGCCCACGGAAGAAACTTTCCATAGAACAGCCAGGAACAGCACAGCAGCAGTAATCCCGCGCCTGTAAATACAAGACCCAGCCCTATGCTCATAACGCCAATCCAAAAGCTGCCGAAGAGCTGTATCAGGCCGGTAACCACCATGGCTATCCCGCCAAGAATACCGGCTAATGTCAAAACTGCAAGAACCAGCAGGCAGACCGCCAGCACAGCAACAAATCCGGTAGCAGTTCCAAACGCGCCGAACACGGCCGCTATCACAAATGGTCCTGCAAAAAGAATGCCCAGGGCTATCAACAGGTACTTCCACCACTTTCCGTCATCCGGATTAGCGCCCTGGCTCTTATCGGCATAACTTCCCTTTTCATAATTTCCCCGGCTGCCGGAATTACCGGTTCTTTCTGCTCCCCGATATCCATTGCCCCGGTATTCCCTGTCTCTGCGGTACTCTCCGCCGCTGCGGGATTCTCCGTCCCGGCTATGCTCCTGCTGCTCCCTGCCCTTCACAGCCGGATAGGACGATGTATTGAACCGATGATCATCATAGCCGTTATCTGTAAATTCTCCCGCGCCTTCCATACCTCCTAAAAGTTCCGTGCGGATCATCGAAGCAATCCGTTCCGGGCTTCCGAATCCTTCCAGAACCTCTGCCTCTCTCTCCGGACCGGCCTCCTCCAGATAGTCGCTGTAGTAGTCTATGGCATCTCTCTTATCATCCTCCTGAATATCCTGAAGCAGATATTCCAGTTGTCTTATAAATTCTTCTTTTTTCATCTTCTTCATACCTCCCCCAGGATTTCTGATATTCTGCGTGAGTAGATACTCCACTCACTCTTATAGAGGTTCAGCTGAGCGCGTCCGTTCTCCGTTATCTTATAGTATCTCCTGTTTCTTCCGTCAATAGCCATATCATAGGTTTCCAGACATTCTTCTTTCTGAAGGCGTCTCAGCACCGGGTACAGGGTCGATTCTGAAATTTCAATAGCCCGGCGGACATCCTGGGTAATTTTATACCCGTAAGTTCCCTGATTCTCCCTGGAAACAGCCGCCAAGACAACTGCATCCAGAAGCGCTGCTCCTGTGTTAAATACCATTCTCTCACTTCCTGTTCTGTAGACTTTGTTTACCAATAGGAACTTGTGTTGCTGTTCTATCCTTTATAACGAGTTGCGGTTCATGATTACTGCAATAATATTATAATTTTTTTAATATTGTTTAATTCTTAATATTATCTTATTATCAATATTACTTTTCTTTCAATATTATATGTTATATAATATATAAGTATTATAAAACACAGGACTGATATTGTCAATCCTGTGTTTCTGTTTTCTATATATGCAAAAGCTTTAACTGACTACGGCAGCCTGTGCGCAGAGCGTGCAGGTTATCGTTATTCAGCATCTTCCTGAGCTGCCACTGCTTCGATATCAACATCAGCGATGTCTTCATCAACAGGAGCCTCAGCCGGAGCTTCAAGAGCCTTTGTGCTGAGACTGATCTTTCTGTCAGCTTCGTTGAAGTCCACGACTCTGGCTGTAATGATCTGGCCTGCAGATAATACGTCGGATGGCTTCTCAACATGCTCTCTGGAAATCTGGGATACGTGAAGCAGAGCATCTACGCCTGGCTCCAGCTCAACAAATGCACCGAAATCAGTCATACGTGCCACTTTACCTTCAACAATATTGCCTACAGCGTACTTCTCGGCAGCGTTAGCCCACGGATTTGTCTCCGGGAACTTCAGGCTTAATGCAACCTTCTCGCCGTTGATGTCTTTGATCAGAGCGGTTACTTTATCGCCAACCTTGAAAACCTTCTTCGGATTCTCAACTCTGCCCCAGGACATCTCGGAAATATGGAGTAAACCGTCGGCGCCGCCGAGGTCGATAAATGCACCAAAATCGGTTACATTCTTAACAACACCCTCAACTGTCTGTCCAACAGCAATCTTCTCAAATAATTCCTTCTGCATAGCAGCTTTCTTAGCAACCAGAAGCTGTTTTCTGTCGCCGATGATTCTGCTTCTTCTGCCGTTCGGATTGAATTCTGTTACCACGAATTCGATCTCCTGGCCTGCATATTTGGATAAGTCTTTATCATAGGTATCGGAAACCATGCTGGCCGGGATAAATACTCTTGTTCCCTCAACCTCAACAACGAGGCCTTTCTCCATTACCTGTGTAACTTTCTCTGTCAATACTTCCTTGTTCTCAAATGCTTCTTTCAGGCGTTTTAATCCCTTATCGGCAGCCAGTCTCTTATAAGATAAGGATGCCATGCCTTCGCCGTCATTTACTTTAAGAACCTTTACTTCTAATTCGTCTCCAACGGAAACCTTTGTTGTTAAATCCACATTTGGTTCATTCGTGAATTCGCTTCTCGTAATGATACCTTCGGACTTACTTCCAGCGATACTGAGAATAATTTCATCTTCTTTTACGCCGATGACCTGACCGGTAACTGCCTCTCCTGCACGTAATCGCTTAATTGATGATTCTTCAAACATTTGTTCAAAACTTAATTCTGACATTAGTATGAACCTCCTCGATAATTTGATTCGGGGTTGATGCCCCTGCTGTAATACCTACGCTGCGCACAGAACCTGCCTTTTCAGGTTTGAAATCTTTCAGTGTCTGGATATAGTAAGTCTCCTTACATTCCCTTCGGCAAATCTCATACAACTTCTGAGTGTTAGAACTGTTCCTTCCTCCGATGACAATCATAACATCAACCTGTGAAGCTATCTGCCTTGCTTCCACTTGTCTTTCCTGTGTTGCATTGCAAATCGTATTTAAAACAAGTATATCATAACGCGTTTTAGAAATTTTTTCAACTAAATCTTGAAATTTATTGTAGTTAAATGTCGTCTGGGCAACAATACACAGCTTTTCACCGTCTGAAATCTGTAATTTTTCAAATTCTTCAGCCGTTTCAATAACTAAAGTATCGTCATTTCCCCAGCCCTTTATTCCCTCAACCTCCGGATGTTTTCCGTTTCCGACTATAATGACGCGCCGGCCGTTTTCATTCTGTTCGCTTACTATCCGGTGAATTTTTTTTACAAAGGGACAGGTGGCGTCGATAATTTCAATTCCGTTCCTCTCAAGAATATCATAAATATCTTTTCCCACGCCATGGGAACGTATCACTACGACACCGTCTGTAAGCTGCCTCAGTTCTTCCGCCGTCTCGAGAACTTTGACGCCCCGTTCCTCCAGATCACGGACCACCTCTTCATTATGGATAATCGGCCCGAAGGTGTAAATCGGCGTTTTTCCTTTTTCTATCTGCTCGTAAACCTTTTCCACCGCCCGTTTGACGCCGAAACAAAAACCGGCGGTCTTTGCAACTGTCACATCCATATTAACACCCGCAGCAGCCCTTGCTGCCCGCATCCTCCACCAGGCTTTCCATCTCGCAAAGCACTTCCTCAAGCGTCATCTCGGAGGAATCCAGAAGCACCGCATCTTCAGCCTGTGCAAGCGGCGCAATTTCCCGGTGCATGTCGCGGTAATCTCTCTCAATAATGTCCTTCTCTATCTCTTCCAGACTGCAATCCACATTTTTTTCCTGCAGTTCTTTGTAGCGGCGGATGGCCCTGACACGGCTGCCTGCCGTCAGGTAAACCTTTAAATTGGCGTCGGGAAGCACGCAGGTTCCAATATCCCTGCCGTCCATCACCACATCTTTTCTCTGCGCAAGCTTCCTCTGGAGCTCCACCAGTTTCCTCCTGACAGGCGCATAAACCGACGTGGACGATGCCATGTTGCCCACCTCCTCGGTTCTTATGAGGCTTGTAACATTTTCACCGTTTAAGATGATCTGCTGGACGCCGTCCTTATATTCGAGGGAAATCTCCACACCTTCACAGGCTGCTTCAATCGCCCCTGCATCGTCTTTATCAATTCCTTTTCTGAGAAAATATAAGGCCATGGCCCTGTACATTGCTCCTGTATCCACATAAATATAACCGAGATTTTTTGCAAGCTGCTTTGCAACCGTGCTTTTGCCCGCGCCGGCAGGCCCGTCAATTGCGATATTAAACGGCATAATCCGTCTTCCTCCCTGTACTTTAGTCGCTGCTGTCCACACTGCAGCCTTTATTGATGGCGGTGACCTGAGCGCGGAGCGTGCAGGTTATCGTTCGTTACGGTTCTCAGCCTGCCAAAAACGCAGTTCTGTGAACGGTAACAGCAACCTTTAATCCTCCCCAGCCGCGCTTCTTCCCGCCAGGACTCCGGTCGACCATGCAATCTGCAGATTGAAGCCGCCCGTCACGGCATCCAGATCCAGAACCTCCCCTGCAAAATACAATTTTTTAAGAAGCTTCGACTCCATCGTGGATGGATTTACCTCTTTAACCGTAATCCCGCCCTGGGTAATGATAGCCTCGTTGAAGCCGCGGAGACCGTTTATCGTCAGGGTAAAGCTTTTCACCGCTTCCACGAGCCTCTTGCGCTCTTCTCTGGTTATCTCATTAACCTGTTTCTCCGGCGAAATACCGCTTCTTTCTATCATTACCGGAATCAGCTTCGAGGGAAGCAGATGGTTCAGCGCATTCTTATACTGCCTGTTCTTCGCCTCGTCAAAGTCCCGGAGAATCCTGGCATCCAGCTGTTCTGCCGAAAGCGCCGGCTTCAGATCGATAGAAAGTGTGACGTTTCCTTTTTTAAGCCGCTTCGCAATATAGCTGCTGGCGCTGAGAAGCACAGGACCCGAAACGCCGAAATGGGTGAACAGCATCTCCCCGAAATCCCGGTACAATTCCTTTTTTCCATCCCTTATGACGACCTCCACATTCCTGAGCGAAAGCCCCTGCAAGTCCTTAACCACTGTCTCTTCCGTGGTAAAAGGAACCAGGGCCGGGCTTGTCCCGGTCACGCTGTGGCCCGCCTCTTTTGCAAAGCGGTACCCGTCTCCGGTTGAACCGGTGGTCGGATAAGAGAGGCCTCCCGTCGCAACGATAACGGCCAAGGCCGCTTCCTTTTTGGACCCCCGCTCCAGAATCACGCCTTTTAAGGCGCCCTCCTCCAGCCATAGCTCCTTTACGCCTTCATTCAGGCGGATATCCACATCCAGGGCCCGCAATCTTTTCGAAAGGGCGCTTATGACATCCGAGGATTTATCGGATACGGGGAAAACGCGGCCTCCGCGTTCCGTCTTCAGACGGCAGCCCGCATCCTCCAGAAGCTCCATAATATCCGTATTCGTGAAGCCGTAGAACGCGCTGTATAAAAAGCGCTTGTTTGTGACAACACCGGCAAACAGCTGATCCATATCGCAGTTGTTCGTCACATTACAGCGGCCTTTTCCGGTGATGTAAAGCTTCTTCCCCAGTTTTTCATTCTTTTCATATATAACTGCTTTTTTTCCGCATTCAGCGGCGGCGATAGCCGCTGCAATTCCTGCCGCCCCGCCGCCGATTATAATAATTTTATCCATACCGGTAATTCAATCCGGGCAGACTGCCCGCTCCTTCATCAAGTGAATAACAATAGTAGGATACTATGAATTGCGTTCTTTTTCAACCTCTTTTATTTTTTCCTCCAGCGCTTCCACTACGGTTCTGAGAACTTTCACCCGGGCATAATACTTGGAATTTCCCTCCACAATCGTCCACGGCGCGTAGGTGGTGGAGGTCCGCACCAGCATCTCGTTGACAGCCGCCTCATAGGCATCCCATTTCTCCCTGTTCCTCCAGTCCTCATCAGTAATTTTCCACTGCTTGGCCGGATCGTTCATTCTTTCGTTAAAGCGCCGCTCCTGTTCATCCTTATCGATATGGAGCCAGAATTTCAGAACCACAGCCCCGAAGTTCGCCATATGAGACTCCATCTCATTAATCTCCTGGTATGCCCTGCGCCAGTCCTCCTCTTTGCAGAAGCCTTCAATCCGCTCCACCATGACGCGTCCGTACCAGGTCCTGTCAAAGATGGCAATATGGCCGGCCTTCGGCATGTTGTTCCAGAAACGCCACAGATAGTGGTGTACCTTTTCAATATCATTCGGCGCAGCTGTGGGATTTACCTTGTAACCTCTCGGATCCAGATGGCTGGTCAGCCGCTTGATGGCTCCGCCTTTTCCGGCTGCGTCCCATCCCTCAAATCCAATCACTACCGGTATCCTCAGCCGGTAGATTTCACTGTGGAGATACTCCAGTTTTTTCTGCAGCTTATCCACCTGCTGCTTATACTCCTCCTTGTCGATGGACAGGGACAGATCGACTCCGGACAGCACCCCGTTCTTAAACCGATCCTGAGGCATGGCGGCAGAGGGAGCATTTCCTGCCTCCTTCTTTTCCTCTTCCCGTTTATGCACTTCATATTCCATACGGTCGGCCACGGTCGCCAGGATTTTCATAGCCGCATAATTCTTGTCGGTGGCCTCAATTATTGTCCAGGGCGCATATCCCGTATCGGTATGCTCAAGCATCTCCTCATTCATCATCAGGTATTTCTCATACTCTTTGTTCCGCTTCCAGTCCCCGTCGGAAACACGCCACTTCGTCTCCTTGTTCTCCGTCAGCTTTTCAAAGCGTTTTTTCTGTTCCTTCTGGGAAATATAGAGAAACAGCTTGATTATCACACAGCCGTCCTCCGCCAATTGTTTTTCAAACGAAGTGATATCGGCAAAAGCGCCTGACAGTTCCCCGCGTTTCGTAATTTTATCAAAACGGTCGACCGTCACTTTATCATACCAGCTCCTGTCAAATATAGCTATACGGCCGTCCTCCGGCGTTTTCGTCCAATAGCGCCACAGGAAAGGACGCATCCGCTCTTCCTCGCCCGGCCTCCTGCTGGCATATACGTCAAAACCTCTGGGATCCAGCGGCTGGATCAGGCGGTTGATCTGCACACCCTTTCCGGCTGCTCCCAGCCCTTCAAAGACGATTATTACCGGGATCTTTTCGGCCTTGCATCGTCTCTGCAAAAGCCCCAGGCGCTCTCCCAGCTCTTCGCTGACCTGTCTGTAAGTCTCCTTGTCAACCGTTTTCTGCAAATCCACCTTTTCCAGCATAACTTTCCTCCATTTCCAGGCCGCGCGCTCAATCTGAGACGTTCTCCCTGTCTGCTGCCGTCATTGCTTCATGTTCCTTTTTTATCTCATGGTACAGATGTACCGAATCCCAATCTTTATTCACAGATGTCAGAACCGCCTTATAATCAATACGTCCGACACCCTTTTTTCGCAGCGTCCTGATAAAAGAATCGACCTGGGAGGATGTAAGTCCTGCAAGCACCGCCATCTCGTCATCAAAATCACTGCACAGCCCGTCTCCGGAATGGTCAGCCTCGGTAAGCTCCTCCATTCCCTTCACCCCGGCGAGAGTCCCAAGCGGCTTTCCGTAGTCTTCCCTGCCCACCGTCTTTACCCGGAATCCTAAAGGCAGAAGCGCCTGCCTGATTTTCATCAGCCTGTCCTTATCATTAAAATTGTAAAGAAGTACTGTTTCTTTCATTATTATATCTCCTTCTTTAAAACGCTTCAGAACAAGGTCAATTGCTCGTACTGATAGTTTTTCTTATATGAATGAATTATATCCGGCATTTTGTATAAAATACCGGCTTTGCTGCATTCCTCCCCCAGAAGCCTGTACAGGCTCCCGGCTTTCGGACTGCTGCATACATAGCGTTCACCGTACTGTTTTTCATACCGTTCACGAAGTCCCATATCCGGGAAAATCCGGTCAAGCCGGCTGTAAAAATACTCTCTCTGCCGGTCCCTTAAAGTCACGCCGAACATGGGGTAGATAAATCTGGCTCCCGCTTCCCTGGCAAGCTCCACCATTCCCATAACATTCTCCTTCGTGTCTTCCAGAAACGGAAGCACAGGCGTCATTACAACTCCGGCAAACAGCCCTGCCGCGGAGAGGTTCCTGACTGCGGCAAATCTCTCTGAGGATGGAGGCGCACCCGGTTCCAGCTTTTTTGACAGGGAATCCTCACAGGTTGTGATGGTGAGCATACAGTTTACAGGAGCCTGTTCCGCTATTATCTGATATATTGGTATATCTCTTAATATCCCCGTGCTTTTGGTCAGCATGGATACGCCGAAACCAAAGGCTGCGATAAGCTCCAGGCTGTGTCTCGTAAGCTCCATATGAATTTCATGGGGATTATATGGGTCACTCATGGCTCCGGTGCCTACCACTCCTTTTTTTACCTTGCGGCGTAAATCATCCCGTACAATCTGAAGCGCATTTTCTTTAGCCTTTATCTGTTCAAAATCGTCGACACGGTAGCAGCTGCTTCTGCTGTCGCAATAGATACAGCCATGGCTGCAGCCACGGTACAGATTCATATTATAATCACTTCCAAACCAGGACGTGTCTCTATTCTTAGTAATAATCGTTTTTGCCGGAATCAGTTCCATTCCTCCGCGCCTTTCTGGCTGTTTTTACAAGGGCCGCCCGTCTTTGCAGGGCTTTTGCCCGGACAAACGCCGTTCACTCTCTTCGCACCTGCCATCCGCAGGAATTCTCTCATGGCAGCTGTGATATATTTTCCTTTTTTGCTGGCAAACACCACCTTACGGCTGGCCAGCGGATCGCCAATCTTATAATATACCAGCTTCTTGTTTTCCGGAAGGCAGCCGATAATATCGGAACGGATAAATACGGCTCCGACACCGTTGGAAGCAATATTCATAGACGTGAGAACCTGGTCCATCTGAATTGCCACCTTTGGCGTAAATCCGGCATTTCGGCACATGCTGAAACCCCTCTGATACATATCATTACCCGGTTTCATGATAATAAACGGCGTATCCTTAAACAGTTCAAGCGGTACCGGCTCATAGGAGTCTGCCTGGAAACGGTCCGACACGACATCCTGATAGGAAAGCCGGTATGGCTGGAGCCTCTTGTTGATCGCATAAGAGGCGGGCACCATCAGGATTATCTCTTCATTTTTATAAAAGAACCGCTCTACTGTGGAATCTTCATAGAGCGCTGTTTCAATGACCAGATCCAGTGTTTCGTCTTCCAGCCCCTCCTTCAGTTCTTTGACATTCCCCTCGAGCAGATCAATTGTCACATTGGGATACTTCTCCCTGAAACGGCCAATCAGATCCGGAAAGACAAAGGAACAGAAAAACGAGGCTCCGCCTATAGAAAGGGAACCTGTGTTCAGTTCACGCAAATCTTTGAAATATGCCTGCATGTTCCGCTGGATAAACAAAATTTCTTCAATCGATTTAATATAATATGCGCCCTCTTTCGTGACCGTAAGCGGTATCGTGCTGCGGTCAAAAATGGGCGCACCTATCTCATTCTCCGCCTTGCGCACCATGTTGCTCAGTGCAGGCTGGCTGATAAAAAGTTTTTTCGCTGCTTTTGAAAAGCTTTTTTCCTGATATACCGAATACACATACCTCATCTCATTCAGCAAATAAATTCCCTCCGTCCGTTATATGTATCTCACGATGGACAGCATAGCGAGTACACTCTCCCCCTGATTATCCTGAACCCACCCATTACCAAAAACAGAAAGCCGCCTCCGGCCGCGCCGGAAGCAGACTTTCTATTACCGGATCTTCATTATCCCCTGTTTTTAGTTTACCACTATTTTTCTTCACAGGCAAATAACTTTTCCATTTTTTTACATTCCTTACCATCCAGCGGGAAGAAGCTTGAATGCTCCGAGAATTGCATATACGATAGTACCGCTGTAAAGAAGAATAATAATCCCCTGAATAAATGAGTTATACATCCAGCCGCAGTTCCAATCCGGCTCGATCTCTCCTTTTTTTCTTGCCCCTTTCAGCATAAAAATCGGAAGGATTGCCATAATTGCCCCTGCAAATGTGCCGGAAAAGTAAATCGCATCAACGAATCCGACTGCTCCGCTGAGTGTCAGCGCCAGCGGAATGCCAACAATCACGATTGTGATCGGAAGGCGGATTTTGACATCTTCATCCGAATGGAATTTAAATTTATCTACAATGTTCGAAAGAAGAGTCTGGGAAATCGCCCAGTAGGAGGTAAGCATTGCAATCAGTGCGAAAATATTGGCGATATAAAGCGCCCATAATCCCAGGGAACGTCCCCATGCAATCGTTGCAACCTGCGTCAGATCCTCCGCCGGTGTGATGTACATAACGCCCATCGGAACAATAATTAAAAGAACGCATACGATCAACTGTCCGAGCGCGATGGCCGGAGCCAGCTTTTTCGGATCATGTGACAGTCCCCTGGCCAAATCGGGTACCAGGTACTGCCCTATGTAACTGAATGCGGCAACGTTGAAAATCGGAATTGCATACGTCCAGTTGCTTTGGAAAATTCTTGATAAATCTCCATTTTTCGCAATCATGGAGGCTGCAGTCAGCACCACCAGCATAACGATCATTCCGATGCTCATCAGTTTATTGCCGACACCCATAGCCTTTAATCCGAACCAGGCGACACCTGCAGCCGGAATAAGGAAAATCAAAGTTCCAACCCAGTCCGGCACGCCCAGAAGCTCATTTAAAATGTTGCCGCTTCCTGAAAAATAGGCAATCATGCAGCTCAGGGAATTAATTACTACCGCAATAAATATCAGGATGGAGCCGGCTGGCCCCAGATACCGCTCCGCCAGTCCGGGAAGCTGCACCAGTGTTCTCGTCCTGAGCGTAGTCTCTGCCACATACATCATGGAAAACAGAGTCAGGATACCGGTAACGATGAACCAGAATACCAGTACCGGAAGACCGGCCAGTCTGGCCGAATATGCCGTCCCCAGGCATCCCGAACCAATACCGCAGCCTACGACCGAAAAAACGACCTCCGCCTGAGTCAGTTTATGGATTTTTAACGCGCCCTCTTCATATTTGGGCTGCGTCCCTTCTTTTTTTTCATTTTCCCCCATAACAAACTCCTCCGCTCCTAATATTTTTCAACTGCGTCCATCGAGAAGGTATCTTCCTTGAAATCGTTGAAATATGGAATACGGCTTCTCACCTTCAGCACCTCATTCATGTCAATGTCACAAACGAGCAGTTCCTCCTCTGTCTTGGAAGCTTCCGCCCTCACTTCGCCGTCCGGTCCCACAATCTTTGATGTTCCGCAGCAATTGTCCTCCACCGGATTTGAACCTGCCATAAACATCAGGTTAAATAAGGCGTTGCCGGCCAGATCCACATCCCATCTGCGTGCAGCCGGAATGCTCCATACCGCCGAACAGAATACGAGTTCCGCTCCTTTGAGCGCTTCAATCCTGGACGGCTCCGGGAATTCCACATCATAGCAGATTAACATGCCTATCTTGCCGAATTTTGTATTGATTACCGGAAAGGAATCTCCCTCACAGAATTTAAGCTTCTCCGTACCCCAGGCATTCACTTTTCTCATGTTTCCAATCACGCTGCCGTTATCGTCGATGAAAATACAGGAATTATACATTTTTCCCGGAATATGTACCGATTCTGCGTAGCCTGCAATGATGTGCATCCCCTTTGACTTCGCACATTTTCTCATTGTCTGGACAAAAGGTCCGTCAACCGGCTCAGCCAGTTTCTGAAGCTCTTCCGACTCAAGGAAATAGCCTGTGTACGCCAGCTCCGGGAAGCAGATAATATCCACATTCTGTTCCGCCGCCTGGTCAATCATCTCCATCATTTTGCGCAAATTTTCTTTGGTATCGCCCTGAACTACCTTCATCTGTCCGAGTGCGATCCTGACTTTTCTGTCTTGTCCCATTTTCCTCTTCTCCTTTTCTTTTTCTGTCTTACGGTCCCTTTCATATGAAACTGTCCCACCTACCGTATACAGTTTATTTTTTCTATTCTACATAGCTGAAAAATGGTTTTCACCTGTTATACAGATTTCTAAATAAGTTATAACCCCTTTGTTATAACTGTTATTAATGCTGCAGAGATTATGTCCGCCGGTGTTTAAACGGCTTCAAAAAGGGCGCCTCTTTCCGGAAGCGCCCCTGAAACAAAATATTATCCCCTGTTATTTCTATTCTTCACCCAGGCAGACCATCTTGCCGTCTTTTACGATTAACTGGCCGTCAAAGGTAATGGTCGGGTTGTACTGCACCATGTCGATATGTACGGTGGAGCGTGCCGGCTGGCCGTAGTAGAAACCGTTGCCCATTGCGATATGGCAGGTTCCCCTTGCCTTCTTCTCTTCCTCAAAGTCTCCGTTGAACATGCAGGCCGGGTTTAATCCGATTCCAATCTCCGCAATGTTGTCGCTGTCTTTTACTTCCGCTATCTGACGGCGGATTTCTTTACAAATCTTTGCGTCTCCGCCCACTACCTCTACGATGCGTCCGCCTTCAATCTTAAGCTCTACCGGTACGGTCGGGCAGCCATAGTAGCAGATTGGTCCGTCGATTACGAGTTTTCCGTGGGTGGTTCCGATGACCGGCCCTAAGGATACTTCGCCGTCCGACCATGCCATTGCATCACCAGGATTACGGGCAATACCGCACTCGATGATTGGTTCCATATCGTTCATCTCCATGTACAGGTCGGTTCCGGCCGGAGTTGTGATATGGGCGTTCTTTTTGCCTCTCCAGATTGCCTGCAGTTTTACGCCGTCCGCATAGACTGCCTCATAGTCGGCTAAAGCTCCGCCTCTTGTAAAGTTGTCGATGTGTCTTAAGCAGATGGATACTTCACGCAGCTTCTTCTCATTCATAAGCTCTTTTAAGCGGTTGTTGTAGATAGCCGCGCCGGATGCCGTCGTCATACCTACGAATACATCGCAGGCCTCCATCGCCAGCTCCAGTGTCTTCGGGAAAATCGTCGCCTTGTCTTTTCCGCGGATTGGCATCATGCTTACATTGTACTCGGCTCCGCACATCAGGGCTGCCGCAGCCATGGCATTCGCCATACGCATGTCGGTCTGCGGGTCAATGGCAATCAGGACTTCCTCGCCCGGTTTTACTGCCATCAGGTTTGATAAAATATAGTGCGCCCTCTCGATACATTCAATAATTCTGTTGTCTTCCATAAATTTTTCTCCTTTTCCTTAATATGATTTGTAATATAGTTTCAAGCTCTCATCCGGCTTCCGGCGTCTCTGTCTACGCCGCGCCCTTTTTTTCATCCATTCTGTTAAATGTATCGCGATCCAGCTCACCCTCAATAGCAGAGATACATACTGCCGTTACCAAATCACCGACAGAGTTGGTAGAAGTATGAATCTGGTCGATAATTCTGTATATACCGGCTACCAGCGCATATGCTTCCAGAGGAAGGCCCATCTGTGTCAGCAGCGTAAGGCTGATAACAAGGCCGATCTGCGGCGTTGCCGCACAGCCTACACTTAAGAAGGTAGCCTGCACAACCAGCATAATCTGCTGCTGAATACTTAGATCAATGCCGTAAAGCTGCGCTGCAAACAATACGATGATACCAAAATAGATACAGGTTCCGTTCATATTGGCGGTAGCTCCCAGTGGAAGCACAAAGCTTGCGATGTCCTTTGGCACGCCCATCTTCTTCGGCGCAACCTCCATGGAAACCGGAAGAGCTGCGGAGGAAGTACAGGTACTGAATGCGATCATCCAGGGCTCAAATGCTTTCTTCCAGAATTTCAGCGGACTCACCTTGGCAATCCCCACCAGGAAGATCGAATAGACCACAACGCACATGATAATACTGGACAGATAGTCCGTTAAAATAAATTTCAGAACCGGCCCGAATATTGCCACGCCGTATTTTGCCAGAGAGACAGACATCAGTCCGAATACGCCGAAGGGAATAATTCCAAGTACCATATTGACAATCTTAAACATGGTCTGGGAACAAAGAGAGATAACATCGGCCAGCGGCTTTGCCGAATCTCCGATGCTGATAATCGCAAAACCCACAAACAGAGAAAATACGATGATAGGCATCATATCTCCATTGGTCAGCGCTGCAAAAGGATTACTGGGAAGCAGATCCAGAATGGTCTGGTAAACCCCCGGCAGTTCCTTGACCTCCACCGTGTTTTCAATGGTTCCGAGAATAAGTCCTTTGCCCGGCTGAATCAGATTGGCCAGAACAAGACCAATGGTAGCTGCAATGCCTGAGCTGACTAAAAACCATAAAATAGTCTTGATTCCGATACTTCTCAGTTTTTTGATGTCCCCCAGCGAAAGCGCTGCATCAATAATACAGAAAAACACCAGCGGAACAACGATCATTTTGATTAACTTGATGAAGAAATCGCCAAGAAATTGCAGGAACGGCAAAATATGATTATTAATTAGCGGATTATCCACCCCTCCCATAAAATTCAAAATATAACCAAAAATAATACCTGCAAACAGTGCAATAAAAATCTTCACGTACAACGGCTGTTTCTTTTTTGTTTTCACTTCTCCTTTTTGTCCTGCCATATGGACCCCCTTTTACCAGAAGAACAATCAACCAGTTTCCCTTTCCTCATGAGGATGTGCTCCATTCTAGCAGCTTTTCGTGATTTATTAAAAACTTATATAAAAATACGAATAATCCATATATTTTTAGTAATAACTTACAATTATTTTATTAATAAATATCTCCATATAAAAATAATTACTATAAAATCAATATATTTTCCGTTATAAATTAGTTAGTTTGTATATTGTTATTTTTTTCATTTTCTTATCACAGACAGATATCAAAATCCGGCAGGCACGACTCCAATATTAATCCCCGTTTCCAACTAGAGCATATTTGAATATTGCTTTCCGTCAAATCTCCCTCGATGTGGGGCGGGCAGATGGCGGGAATGAATTTTCAAACATGCTCTAAAAAGGAGGCGCCTGCCGCAAAGCATCGAGCGCCTCCTCTGTTAAAACAGGAAGTTAATTATTATTTGCAATTCTTTCTATTCTTCACCCAGACAAACCATCTTGCCGTCTTTTACGATTAACTCGCCGTCAAAGGTAATGGTCGGGTTGTACTGCACCATGTCGATATGTACGGTGGAGCGTGCCGGCTGGCCGTAGTAGAAACCGTTGCCCATTGCGATATGGCAGGTTCCCCTTGCCTTCTTCTCTTCCTCAAAGTCTCCGTTGAACATGCAGGCCGGGTTTAATCCGATTCCAATCTCCGCAATGTTGTCGCTGTCTTTTACTTCCGCTATCTGACGGCGGATTTCTTTACAAATCTTTGCGTCTCCGCCCACTACCTCTACGATGCGTCCGCCTTCAATCTTAAGCTCTACCGGTACGGTCGGGCAGCCATAGTAGCAGATTGGTCCGTCGATTACGAGTTTTCCGTGGGTGGTTCCGATGACCGGCCCTAAGGATACTTCGCCGTCCGACCATGCCATTGCATCACCAGGATTACGGGCAATACCGCACTCGATGATTGGTTCCATATCGTTCATCTCCATGTACAGGTCGGTTCCGGCCGGAGTTGTGATATGGGCGTTCTTTTTGCCTCTCCAGATTGCCTGCAGTTTTACGCCGTCCGCATAGACTGCCTCATAGTCGGCTAAAGCTCCGCCTCTTGTAAAGTTGTCGATGTGTCTTAAGCAGATGGATACTTCACGCAGCTTCTTCTCATTCATAAGCTCTTTTAAGCGGTTGTTGTAGATAGCCGCGCCGGATGCCGTCGTCATACCTACGAATACATCGCAGGCCTCCATCGCCAGCTCCAGTGTCTTCGGGAAAATCGTCGCCTTGTCTTTTCCGCGGATTGGCATCATGCTTACATTGTACTCGGCTCCGCACATCAGGGCTGCTGCAGCCATGGCATTCGCCATACGCATGTCTGTCTGCGGGTCAATGGCAATCAGGACTTCCTCACCCGGTTTTACTGCCATCAGGTTTGATAAAATATAGTGCGCTCTCTCGATACATTCAATAATTCTGTTGTCTTCCATTGTTATTCTCCTTTTCAGTTTTCAGATTTACTCCTGGTTTCGTCTGGAGCAGAACCTTTGTCTCTGTTTCAGAACCTGAATATATTGTAATAATTTCCGCACTGTTTTTCATTCGTTATACGCTTTTTTCTATGGCATATCACTGTTTAGTTATACGTCTTTAACCCCGGATAAAAGCTCTGCCAAAAGCCGGTCTGCCTGCCGTTGTGCCGTCTTAAGGATTTCCTCCGGATCATTGCCGTATATGTCAAGCCCCTCGGCTTCCACTGAATCGAAACGGGCGATTCCAAGCATCTGACAGAACGCCTTTAGATACTCCACGGCCAGGTTCGGATAACCGGAAGGCATCACGCCGGTATAACCTCCCCTGGTCGTCACGTAGATCATCCGTGAAGCGCGGCAGTCCCCCACCGTCTCCCCCTTTTCATTGTAATGGAACGTCATTTGGCTGACGCACATGCGCTCCAGATAAACGCGCAGAAGACTTGGAAAGGAAAAATCCCAAAACGGCGCCGCTATGATAATAATATCTGCCGAAGCAAACTGCCTTGTCGCACCGAAAAAGGGATCCTCAAAGCAGCCTTCCGTTACCAGCCTGTTTCTTAGCTCCACTTCACCGGCGTTTAGCGGAGTCAGATTACACTCCATAAGCCTCACCGTCTCCACGTTGAGGCCGGGCCTGCCGCCAAGTCCGTCCACAAGCCGGGCGGCCAGCCTCCTTGTTCGTGATTCATCGCCTCTTATACAGCAGTCAACATACAAAATTCTTTTCATTACTTTCCTTCTCCCCTCATTAATACTCCTTAACGGGCGGTGAAAAGCAAACTGCACCTGCTTTTCACCGCCCGCGGAGACTCTTTCTTCCTCTTTCTTTATTCCTCTTCCTTTTTTTCCACCCCGGCCATTTTCATAAATTCCCTCATGGCGGAGGTCGTGTATTTTCCCTTCTTTATCGCAAAGCTCACCGGCCGCGTTGCCAGCGGGTCACCGATTTTATAGTAGGTCAGCATCTCATTCTCCGGCATACAGCTTACGATGTCCGAACGGATAAATACGGCTCCCACACCGTTAGAAGCAATATTTACGGATGTAAGAACCTGATCCACCAATAAGACTGTGTTCATGGTAAAGCCGGCATTCCTGCAAATCTGGCTGCTTCTCTGATACATATCATTGCCGGGTTTCATCGTAATAAACGGCACCTCCCGGAGTTCATACAGAGGAACCTCTTCCGTCTCACTGTCGGCAAATCTGCCTGTGAGAATATCCTGATACGAAAGACGGTAAGGCTGGAGCCGCTTATTCACCTGATACCGGGTAGGAACGGCCAGAATGATTTTCTCATGATTATAAAAAAAACGTTCAATATTTGACCCTACGTCAGTTGCCGTCTCTATTACCAGATCGACCGTTTCATTTTCAAGTCCTTCCCGTAATTCGCCTACATTTCCTTCCATCAAGTTGATGACCACATTGGGATACTTTTCCCGAAATCTGCCTATCAGGCCTGGAAATACAAAGGAGCAGAAAAATGAAGAACCGCCCAGGGAAAGATTGCCGGTATTCAGGTTTTTCAAATCCATGAAATACGACTTGAGATTTCTCTGGATAAACATGATATCTTCAATTGACTTAATATAAAATGCGCCCTCCCTGGTGACGGTCACCGGTATTGTGCTCCGGTCAAAAATAATAACCCCTATGTCCTTTTCCACTTTCCGCACCATTTTGCTGAGAGCCGGCTGACTGACCTGTAGCTTTCTTGCCGCTTTTGAAAAGCTTTTCTCCTGATAAACGGCATATACGTATTTCATCTCATTAAGCAAATAATTTCCCCCAGTCCTGCTGTTTTGTCACTCGATATCATGAATGCCAAAAGACAGGTCCGATTTGGTTCTTAACTTCTTCAGACCTGTCTCTTAAATCAAGCTGCCTGTCCTTTTTTTCTGACTAACTGCATTCCGGCCAGCACTGCAAACAGTGCAATTCCGATCAGATCCGTTACATTCCCCGCATCGACCATTAAAACGCCGCAGATAACCAGCAGCACACTCTCCCACCATTTACACGGTGCGATAAAGTACCGGGTAAAGCCTGTGGCAATCCCTATCATGCCGATAATTGCCGTAATAATTGCCTTCGCCACCATCAAAATAAAGTATGGCGTGCTCCAGCCCGGATTGACTAAAACCAGTACCGGATTCATAACAAATATGTACGGTACCAGATAAGCCGCAAATCCCAGCCGGAAAGCATTGAATCCTGTCTTCATCGGATTCGCCTTGGCTATTCCGGCGCCTGCAAAGGCGGCCAGCGCAACCGGAGGCGTGATATCGGCCACGATTCCGAAATAGAATACGAACATATGGGCTGCAATCGCCGGAACACCAAGAGCTACCAGAGCCGGTGCGGAGATCGTCGCCTGTATGATATAATTGGCTGTCGTAGGCACTCCCATTCCCAGTATCAGAGAACACAGCATCGTGAATACCATCGTGAGAATCAGGCTTCCGCCCGCCAGCTCCACAATGCCGTTCGCCATCTTAAGTCCCAGGCCTGTCGCTGTCACGACACCGACAATAATGCCGGCGCAGCCGCAGGTTACTGCTACTGATATAGCGCCTCTGGCCGTCTCTTCCAGACAGAGAACAAACTTTTTCAAAAATTCCAGAACATTAAACCGCTTAGTCTCACGCACTATCTCAATCACCCAGATAATCAGGCATGAGATAATTCCGTACATGGCCGCGTTCATCGCCGACCGCCCCATAACCAGCAGCGCTACGATAACGATGATAGGCGCTACCCTGTACCAGCCTGTTTTCAGCAGATATACAACCTCCGGCCTATGTTCCTTCGGTATCCCCAGCAGGCCGTTTTTCACCGCTTCAAAATGTACATTGGTAAAAATACCGGTAAAATACAGAAGCGCCGGTATACAGGCCGCCAGGGCAATGGTTCCATAGTTGGTTCCTACGTATTCCGTCATAATAAATGCGGCCGCTCCCATAATCGGAGGCATTATCTGGCCTCCGGTAGAGGCTGCCGCCTCTACCGCTCCTGCAAATTCAGGCCTATAGCCGGATTTTTTCATCAACGGGATTGTAATCGAACCGGTGCTTACCGTATTCGCCACCGAGCTGCCGCTTATGGTACCCTGCAAAGCGCTGGCTACAACAGCTGCTTTCGCAGGACCTCCCACACTTCCGCCGCAGGCGCCCATGGCCAGCCCTGTCATCCAGTCTCCCACGCCGCTGGCCTTCAAAAATGTGGCAAAGGCCAGAAACAGGAAAATAAACGACGAGGAAACGTAGATTGGCGAACCCAGGATTCCTTCGGTTCCCAGCCATTCCAAGCAGACTAACCGCTTCAGCGTCATGCCTCTGTGGAAAAGGAAGCCCGGAAGGTAATTGCCGAACAGGGCATATAAAAGGAACACGCTGCCGACACAGACGATTACCAGCCCGGCCACGCGCCGCGCCGCTTCCAGCAGCAGCAGGATGGCTAAAGCACTAATCACCATATCTGCCGTGGTAAAGCGGCCTGCCCGCAGAAGCAGCTGATCATAAAATACTATATGGTAGGCAGAGCAGGCAAATGCCAGCGCTGCAAGAATATAATCATAAAACGGGATCTTATCGCTCGGCTTTCCGTTCATCGGATAAAGCAGGTAAGCCAGAACCATTGCAGCTCCCACGTGGGGGGCCCTTTGCAGGGTGGAAGGAAAGGTTCCGAAAAGACCCGTATAAAGCTGAAAGACGGACCATGCCACCGCAATGACAAATACTATTTTTGCCGGAGTTCCGCTCAGGCGGCGGAACTTCGACTCTTTGTCAAATTTGGTCATGACTTCTTCGCTGCTGACTTCCTGTTCATCTAGCTTAATGGTTGTGTCTTCTTTATACATTCCTACCTCCTGTACCTAAATGCCGCACTCAAAGTGTCATTACATTCAACTGCAGGAATTTAATCGATCAGAAGGCCGGGATCAACAGTTATGCCTTTTTCTTCATAATAACGCGCCGCGCCGGGGTGAACTGCGGTAGTAATTCCGGAAAGTCCGCCCTCCAGGCTGATATCTTTACCGGCCGGGTGCGCTGCTGCGATCTCATCCGCACTTTCATAAAATGCTTTTGTTATATTATAAACAGTGTCATCATCCAGATCCGAACGGCAGTACAGCACGGCCTGACATGTAATCGTCTGGAAATCCTCGGTATTGCTGTAGGTCCCCGCCGGAATCACCATTTTCTCAAAGTACGGAGCTTCCGCCTGAATCTTCGCAATCTCCTCATCGCTGACGCTGACATAAGACAGCTCCGTGGATGTCGTCATCTCTACAATAGATGAAGCCGGTACATTAAGAACTGCACAGGATGCATCAATATGTCCGTCCTGCATCTTAACAGCGGCGTCGCCGAACCCATCCTGCTGCGGCTGGATATCTTTATTGATATCAAGGCCGGCCGCTTTGAAAACCAGGTCCGACGTTCCGGCCGTTCCTGAGCCGGTAGGACCGATAGCTACTTTCAGTCCTTTCAGGTCTGTAACTGATTTGGCATTCGTACTTGCATTGGCAACGATCTGGTATACCTCATGATAAACAACGCCGATGGCGCGGAAGCTCTTAATCTCGCCTGTATCCGCAAAGGCATTACGGCCGTTCCACGCATCATCCGCCGTAGCATTCATCGCGATGCCGAGGTCAAATTCGCCAATGTCCATCATATTAATATTTTCCACCGAAGCGCCGCTGGCCTGGGAATCCAGGGACAGCCCCTCCAGTCTCTTGTTCATCGCGCTGGCCATAGCACCGCCCAGGGCAAAATAAGTTCCTCCGGAAGAGCCGCTTCCCATGATAAGCGCTACTGTTTTGCCGCTGGGAGCAGCCGGCTGTGCGGTTTCACTACCTGCAGGCTGTTCCTGCTGTGTTTCTTTGCCGTCCGCCGAAGCCGCAGGCTCGGTTTTGGAACTGCAGGCTGTCGCCGTGAATATAAGAATCATCGCCAGGGTGATGCTCAAAATTTTCTTAATTTTTTTCATACACTGTCCTCCTCTTTTGTAATGTGGCTATATCTTGTCCGAAGCTTGCGGTGCTTACTCTTCGCCCAGGCAGACCATCTTGCCGTCTTTTACAATCAGCTCGCCGTCAAAGGTGATGGTCGGGTTGTACTGCACCATATCGATATGTACGGTGGAGCGTGCCGGCTGGCCGTAGTAGAAACCGTTGCCCATTGCGATATGGCAGGTTCCCCTTGCCTTCTTCTCTTCCTCAAAGTCTCCGTTGAACATGCAGGCCGGGTTTAATCCGATTCCAATCTCCGCAATGTTGTCGCTGTCTTTTACTTCCGCTATCTGACGGCGGATTTCTTTACAAATCTTTGCGTCTCCGCCCACTACCTCTACGATGCGTCCGCCTTCAATCTTAAGCTCTACCGGTACGGTCGGGCAGCCATAGTAGCAGATTGGTCCGTCGATTACGAGTTTTCCGTGGGTGGTTCCGATGACCGGCCCTAAGGATACTTCGCCGTCCGACCATGCCATTGCATCACCAGGATTACGGGCAATACCGCACTCGATGATTGGTTCCATATCGTTCATCTCCATGTACAGGTCGGTTCCGGCCGGAGTTGTGATATGGGCGTTCTTTTTGCCTCTCCAGATTGCCTGCAGTTTTACGCCGTCCGCATAGACTGCCTCATAGTCGGCTAAAGCTCCGCCTCTTGTAAAGTTGTCGATGTGTCTTAAGCAGATGGATACTTCACGCAGCTTCTTCTCATTCATAAGCTCTTTTAAGCGGTTGTTGTAGATAGCCGCGCCGGATGCCGTCGTCATACCTACGAATACATCGCAGGCCTCCATCGCCAGCTCCAGTGTCTTCGGGAAAATCGTCGCCTTGTCTTTTCCGCGGATTGGCATCATGCTTACATTGTACTCGGCTCCGCACATCAGGGCTGCCGCAGCCATGGCATTCGCCATACGCATGTCGGTCTGTGGGTCAATGGCAATAAGAACCTCTTCACCCGGCTTCACTGCCATCAGGTTTGATAAGATGTAGTGCGCTCTTTCGATACATTCGATGATTCTGTTGTCTTCCATAGTCTCTCCTTTTCTTGAAGTGATGTGAGTTACAGTTACTGCCGGAAACCCGGCGATTATATAAAAACAGTTTTACTACTGTCCTTATCTATTCCACTTCTTTATTCGACAATTCAGGCAAAAATCAATATAGTATCTGTTATAATTCTATCATAATGTTAATTTTCCATAAATTGCTATATCTTTTTATGAATGAGGTATAACCATTTTGTTATATCATAAAAAGGCGGTGAAAAGTCAGCCTTCACAACTTTTCACCGCCGTAATTCAAATAAACTTAATTCAATTTTTGTTCAATTATTCTTCGCCCAGACAAACCATCTTGCCGTCTTTTACGATTAACTCGCCGTCAAAGGTAATGGTCGGGTTGTACTGCACCATGTCGATATGTACGGTGGAGCGTGCCGGCTGGCCGTAGTAGAAACCGTTGCCCATTGCGATATGGCAGGTTCCCCTTGCCTTCTTCTCTTCCTCAAAGTCTCCGTTGAACATGCAGGCCGGGTTTAATCCGATTCCAATCTCCGCAATGTTGTCGCTGTCTTTTACTTCCGCTATCTGACGGCGGATTTCTTTACAAATCTTTGCGTCTCCGCCCACTACCTCTACGATGCGTCCGCCTTCAATCTTAAGCTCTACCGGTACGGTCGGGCAGCCATAGTAGCAGATTGGTCCGTCGATTACGAGTTTTCCGTGGGTGGTTCCGATGACCGGCCCTAAGGATACTTCGCCGTCCGACCATGCCATTGCATCACCAGGATTACGGGCAATACCGCACTCGATGATTGGTTCCATATCGTTCATCTCCATGTACAGGTCGGTTCCGGCCGGAGTTGTGATATGGGCGTTCTTTTTGCCTCTCCAGATTGCCTGCAGTTTTACGCCGTCCGCATAGACTGCCTCATAGTCGGCTAAAGCTCCGCCTCTTGTAAAGTTGTCGATGTGTCTTAAGCAGATGGATACTTCACGCAGCTTCTTCTCATTCATAAGCTCTTTTAAGCGGTTGTTGTAGATAGCCGCGCCGGATGCCGTCGTCATACCTACGAATACATCGCAGGCCTCCATCGCCAGCTCCAGTGTCTTCGGGAAAATCGTCGCCTTGTCTTTTCCGCGGATTGGCATCATGCTTACATTGTACTCGGCTCCGCACATCAGGGCTGCTGCAGCCATGGCATTCGCCATACGCATGTCGGTCTGCGGGTCAATGGCAATCAGGACTTCCTCGCCCGGTTTTACTGCCATCAGGTTTGATAAAATATAGTGTGCCCTCTCGATACATTCAATAATTCTGTTGTCTTCCATTCTTCTTCTCCTTTTCTTTGAACATTCTACTAATTGTTAAATTGACAGTTTCTTTATCTTTTTATTTCTAATGCGTTTAAAATACCATCCAAAGCTCACATTCTTAAGACTTTTTAAGCTGCGCTTTTTCCATCACCCATATCGTTGAATTTATCGCGGTCAAGCTCACCCTGAAGCGCAGAGATACATACGGCAGTTACAAGGTCGCCAGCGGAGTTGGTGGATGTATGGGCCTGGTCGATGATTCTGTAGATACCGGCTACCAGAGCATATGCTTCCAGTGGAAGTCCCATCTGTGTAAGAAGCGTAAGGCTGATAACAAGGCCAATCTGCGGAGTTGCCGCACAGCCTACACTTAAGAAGGTAGCCTGTACAACCAGCATAATCTGCTGTGAAACGCTTAAATCAATGCCGTAAAGCTGGGCTGCAAATAATACGATGATACCAAAGTAAATACAGGTACCGTTCATGTTGGCCGTAGCGCCGAGCGGAAGCACGAAGCTGGCAATATCCTTCGGTACGCCCATCTTTTTAGGAGCTACTTCCATGGAAACCGGAAGTGCTGCTGAAGATGTACAGGTACTGAATGCGATCATCCACGGTTCAAATGCCTTCTTCCAGAATTTTATCGGACTTACCTTGGCTATGAAAATAAGGAATATGGAATAAACCACCACACACATGATAATACTTGCCAGATAGTCGGTTAAGATAAATTTCAGAACCGGTCCGAAAATTGCGAGGCCGTATTTAGCCAGTGATACGGACATAAGGCCGAATACACCGAATGGAATGATTCCGAGAATCATGTTAACAATCTTGAACATTGCCTGGGAACAGACTGATATAACGTCGGCCAGAGGTTTTGCCGCATCGCCGATACTGATAATCGCAAAGCCCAGGAACAGGGAAAATACGATGATTGGCATCATGTCCCCATTTGTCAGGGATGCGAACGGATTGCTTGGAAGAAGGTCCAGGATTGTCTGGTAAACACCGGGAAGCTCTTTTACTTCGACCGTATTCTCAATCGTGCCAAGGATAAGTCCTTTACCAGGCTGAATGATATTTGCCAGAACAAGACCGATCGTTGCTGCGATGCCTGAACTGAACAGGAACCACAAAATTGTTTTCACACCGATGCTTCTGAGTTTTTTGATGTCCCCCAGCGAAAGCGCCGCATCAATAATACAGAAGAAAACCAGCGGAACAACTATCATTTTGATTAATTTTATGAAGAAGTCTCCCAGAAATTGGAGAAATGGTAATATGTACTCATTGATAACCGGATTCTCTACCCCACCCATAAAATTCAGTATGTACCCGAAAATAATACCTGCAAACAGTGCAATGAAAATTTTCACATACAGAGGCTGTTTCTTTTTTTCCTTAACCCCTCCTGTTGTTTGTGCTGCCATATTAGTCCCCCTTTTTTGTAATAAATGATTAACTAGTTTCCCTTTCCTCATGAGGTTTGAACATATTTTATCAAGCTGTTAACGCATTATAAACTGTTATACAAGATCCGAAATATAATATAGTTTTTTAGTTATATGTTAAGACAGTGTTAAAAAAGGGCAAAAAAAGGCCGGGAAATGTATGGGATGTTGTCGAATAATCCCTTGCACTTTCCCGGCCTACATAAAGTCCCGAGCACGTCCTGCGTATATTCTATTCCGTCCTGTAATCCCTTGCCGCATCGGCAAGCTGCTGCAAAACCCCCTCATCGAGATCCGCAAAATACGGTATGTTTTCTCTCTGCCTGTCCGCTTCCTCCATATCGAGGTCCGCAAACACAAGCTCTTCCTCCTGTCCCGGCGACTGGGCTATCATTCTGCCGTCAGGCCCGGCGACTCCGGAAGCCCCGCAGCAAAGCTCGTCCGCAAAATTGGCTCCTGCCGTGAAAAGAAGATTGTACAGGCTGCTTCCCTTCAAATCCAGATCCCACCGGTTCCTGGCCGGAACGCTCCACGCCGCCGGACAAAATATCATCCTTGCCCCTTTAAGCGCAGCAATCCGGGCCGGCTCCGGAAATTCCAAATCATAGCAGATCAAAATGGCCGCCCTGCCAAATTCCGTCTCAAAAACAGGAAATTCCTCTCCCTGCTTAAATCTCTTTTTTTCACTTTTCCAAAGATATACCTTTCTTGCTTTTCCGGCAATTTTTCCCTGCCTGTCCGCAAAAACCGCCGTATTATAGATATCATTCGAGTCTCCCCGCTCGGCGAACCCGGCTACGATACAGATCCCGTTCTTTTTTGCCGCTTCACAGATTCCCCGGACAAATTCCCCGTCCTCCCTCTCTGCGATTTCCAAAAGCCTGTCTTTTTTCACAAAATACCCTGTATACGATAACTCCGGAAAACAAATGATATCGGCCCCTCCTGCCGCTGCTCCGGCCGCCATCGCCTCCATCTTCTTCATGTTGGCCCGCGTGTCCCCCTGCACGGCCCGCATCTGCCCCAGTGCAATTCTTACATTCCTCATCTTCTCACTCCATTGTCATTTTTATGCCGTACGGAAAGTATAACATATCACTCCCGAGTCGGCAATGAGGAATACACAAAGCAAAAACCCCGAAACCATATTCCGTTTCAGGGTTTTCACATAATCCAGTCTGTAGTTGCTCTCACGTTTTCCATAGTCTCTCCCATTAAATTCCCAGTAACCTGCGGAATTTTACGTCTGCCTCCTTTTCGTCTGCTCCGTCAAAGTAGAATATCAGGAACTTCTTTTGCGGCTGTATTCCCCTTTGCAGTTCGTCGTAACTCTTAACATTAATCTTCTTCTGTTCCGCCTTTATATATATGTCACATCCAAACAAATTAGCTGCCTGGATTAATGCAGATATCGGCGGCGGCGTATTTCTTTCGTTCCCTGCCAAATTGTACTGTCTGGCCAGCATAAGCCTCCCTCCTTCCAAATATTCGAGGCTGTTAACTATATTCTTTATAATTTCACTATATCACATTCCACTAATCTGTCAATACATATTTACATAATTATTATCTATTATTAAACATTATGACAATTTTTTGTCCATTTGTTTATACATATTTTATATTTAATAAATTCTCATAAATGTGTATCTTTTTATTTAGTTCTTAAGTTAAGCTCCGCGGGAGATCGCACTAGCGTGATTCTTTCATATCACAGACTTTGTTTTTATGGTATAATGACCGCGTAGCGGGCATTATACCGCGCATCAACGGTTTCTGCGTCCACCGCAGAAATCCGGCGCTAAAATTAATAAAATAACTAAGCGAGGCATTACATATGAAATTTTTAGAAAAGCATCCCATGTACATGATTGCAACCGGAGTAGTTGGAATATCACTGTCTGCCATTATAGTAAAGTATTCAGACGCTCCCTCTTTGATTACTGCTGTTTACCGTCTTTTCTTTACCGTTGCCATGATGACACCGGTTGTATTTTTAAACCGCAGTTTCAGAATGGAACTCTCCCGCGTTTCTCTGCGAACGGTTGTTCTGTGCGCTGTCAGCGGAATCTTTCTGGCGCTTCACTTTGTCAGCTGGTTTGAATCCCTGGCCTACACGTCCGTAGCCAGTTCCACCGTAATCGTCTGTACCGAGTCTATCTGGGTGGCCCTTGGCATCTGTTTTCTATTAAGAGGACGCTTAAAGAAAAAGGCTGTTTTAAGCATTGCCGTCACCTTTGCCGGCAGCATCCTGATTGCCATGTCCGATTACGGCTCGGGCAGCAGCCTTCTCAAAGGCGATTTACTTGCACTCTTTGCCGCCGTCATGGTGGCCGCCTATACGCTGCTCGGCCGGATTGTCCGGGCGGATACTTCAACCACGGTTTATACTTATATTGTATATTTTTTCTGCGGCCTGTCACTATTTGCCGCCGCGCTTATCACCCGCACACCGCTCACCGGTTACGGCAGTTCATCCCTGATCTGCGGTTTACTGCTGGCAATTTGCTCCACTCTGCTCGGTCACAGTGTTTTCAGCTGGTGCCTGAAGTATCTCTCTCCGGCCTTTGTATCCTCTTCAAAGCTGTGTGAACCTCCTGTAGCCTCTCTGTTTGCGATGATACTCTTCGGAGAAATACCGTCCCTGCTCCAGATTTCAGGAGGTATTATAATTCTGGCCGGCGTAATTTATTATTCGAGGCTTGAAACCGCTGCCTGAGAGCATGTTTGCGAACCGTATCACGCTCCCAAGCACGCTCTTCGATCTTTTCACGCCGTTCAATCAAAGTTTTCGTTCATTTTAGGCCTCCGCCTTAATATGATAGAGTATAAACCATCAAACGGAGGTTCTCATGAGTTCATACTTATCCGTATCCGGCGTTATCACCCGGATTCAACCGCTTACAGGAGTTAACAGCTCCCAGTACGGCTGTACATTAAACATGTCCATACGCTCCCTTCAACAGGGAGAAGTAAATTTCACAGTAACCGGCGATACTTACGTGGTTGACAACACAACACTGCATCCCGGCGATCAGGTGACTGTCTTTTACGACGGGAATGCCCCTGCGCCCCTTATATATCCGCCGCAGTATAAAGCGGTTGTCATCGCGCTCTCCGCTTATCACCAGTATTATCTTGGAGAGTTTTATAATAATTTTGTCAGTACCGACGGAACCCTCCAGTTAAACGGCATGGCGGCACAGGGTACCTTCCTTCCCAACGGCCAGATTTTTTCCGGCGCTTTAGTCGGAAAAACAGCGCTTGTCGAATATACCTCCTCTACAAGAAGCATTCCGGCCCAGACAACTCCGGATCGTGTCATTGTATTTTGTTATTCGTAAACCCAGGTCAAAAAGATATCGCCTAAATAGAAAAACGGTTCGCAAAGGTATCAGCCTCTGCAGAACCGTTTTCCTATTCTCTTCTTTCTTTATTCCCAGCTTCTGTTCCATTTCTTAACCCGCTCTCATGCGTCCGTCATTTTCCTGCGCATTGTCAGAAATCTGCCGGCGCCCGCATCTAACACCTTGATTATAGTCTCGTCCACAATGACAGCGATCAGGTATGACACCACGCATGTAAAAATATAGGGGATGACCAGCTGGCCGATGCTTTTATTCTCCCAGCCGACAGGAATAAATCCGAGCGGAAGAACGGCCGACAGGACAAACAGATGCACCATCAGGACGGAAAAGCTTCTTTTCCCAAGCCTCTCAAGGATCCGCGAAAAGCGGCTGCATATACCGTTCAATCTCAGCACCAGGACAAATACGGCTGAGGCCATCAAAAATTCAAGTATCGAACAATTTGCAATAATCTCCAGGTAATCCGGACGGAAGCTGTATATCCACAGCGAGAAGGCCAAGGAGAAAGCGCCCCCTGCCGCCAGAAAGATATCATATTTCCTCATCCATGCCTTATTCAGCAAATATCCGCCCAGGAACAATCCCAGCCAGGAATCCAGATACAGAGAAATCCCCAATTCGAATTGAAAATACGTACATGCCGTCCGTATCGCCAACGCCGCCGCAATCATGGCAAACAGCAGTTTTTCCATCCGTTCAGGCATTTTCGCCAGCATCAGGCGGTAAAAGGGTACTAACAGATACAGCGCCAGCAGCTTGTAAATCAGCCATAAATGGGGCCCCATCGTGATGGATGCGCCAAAAAAGCTGAGGGCGGCCTCTCCGGCCCAGCCTGCCGTTCCCTCGCCGGTGGCACAAAGAAGCTTTAAATAAAACAGGGAATATACCGCAAACGGCAGCACAATTTTCACAACTCTTTTTCTATAATACTGGCCGATGGTTTCTTCCCGGTATGGCAGAAGCAGGGCCCCGCTGATAAAGAAGAACAGCAGGTTGCAGGTCAGCACAGACAAAACAACCGCCTGAAAAAAGAAATCTCTCGGCGTCCCCTTTATCTGGGTCACGGCAACCGGCTCTACCACATGCACTGCAATTACAAACAGTGCCGCAAGAACACGCACACCATCCAGATAAGCCGTTCTCTGCCTCCGCTCCCCCGGCTGTCCGGCCGCTCTGCCATGGGACTGTTTCGCTCTTTTACGCCGTTCTGCGCCGTGCAGGCAAAAAGATAACGGCAGAACGGCAGCAAGCAGCAGAAGGCGCAGGGGATTCACCCGGTCAAGCATCTGCCGGACAGCAGGTCCTGCAGCCGGTCTTTCGTTCACGGATACATTCTTTATCTGGCCGGCCCCTGTCAACGTCAGCCTCAATTTCTCACACCTGACATCAGGAAGAGGAATGATTCCCTTTGTCGTTCCCCTCAGCAGCCAGCGCTCAATCCGGCGAAACCGGTTAAACTCCTGTCCGCTGTTTTCCGTATAGTATACAAGAACCTGCATCTTCTCGGGTATCGGTTCCGTAAACTCAAACTCCAGATAGCCGGCCCGGATGCCCGGTGCAAAATCCAGCCAGGGCATGTCCTCCGTTGTCTGGTACGGATTCCCGTTTGCCGCTTCGCCGGCCGTATATTCCGGGACTAATACAATATTTTCTTCTAAAATAGAACCGCGCCTGGCTGAAAAATAAGCCAGGCACAATTCTATACATATTGCTGCGATAAGCCCTGTCACAATCAGGGTAAAGCATCTCTTTTTATTATTCATCTTCCGTCTTTCAGATTACCATACAACACCGTTGGCATCAATCCACTTGCCGTTCGGTGCCTGTCTGTTGAACCACATTGCGCCGGTTGCCGTATCAAAGAAATACCATTTACCGTCGATCATCTGGTAGCTGGTCTTTCTTGCGCCTCTCGTTCCGTCGGAAACCGGATTCAGATAGTACCATAAGCCGTCAATCTGCTGCCAGCCCGTCTTCATAGCGCCTCTTGTTCCGTCAGATACAGGATTCAGGTAGAACCAGTTATTATCTACAAAAATCCATCCGGTCATCATGTAACCGTTGCCTGCCAGGTAGAACCAGTTATTATCTACAAAGAGCCACTGATTCGTAAGCGGTACTCCGTTATTCTGACGGTACATCCAGCCGATCTGATCCTGTACCCATCCGCCGCTGATGGAAGGTGTTCCGGAAGAACCGCTGCCGGAAGCCGGCGGTGTGCCTGTGTAAACATTGCTGGAGTTCATATAGTAGTCATCCGACTCGTCACTCCACTCGCTCTTCTCCCCGTCCGAATTGCTGATGGCTCTTACCTTGAAGGAGTAATCGCCCGCTTTAGTCATATACGGGTAGAAATTGTATCTTTCATTTGACGTTGTAACTGTTGTCACTGAAGAACCATTGCGATACAGTTTAACTTCATACTTATCGGCGTCATCTATGGTTTCCCATGTAGCATTCCTGCCGTCCCATTCAAGTTCATCGGGAACCTCCAGCTCGCCGCTTACCTTACGCTGCTTCACTTCAACCCTGAGTCCTCTTCCGCTGTCCAGCCTGGATGCAGATTTGAATTCGCTCCGGTTGCCTGATACGGAAAAATACTTGGAAGAGGTATAGGAGAATCTGTACTTATCCGCTGCATCTCCTATTAATTCCAGCTCGATTCTGATAACCGGAGTCTCGCCGCGCTCCCACTCATCGTCATTGGTATTATGGTACTCCACACTGTCTATCCGGAAGTCTGTTCCCTCCTCGAGATTCTGTGAAAGAGTGACTTTAACCGACGGTGTGCCTACACTGTCTCCAGCATCCGGCACTTCACTGTTAACCTGCACCTTCACTTTTGTAATCTTGTCTTCGGCCGCATAGGCGGTCATACACATTGCGCATGCGGTTATCATCGCCAATACAGGCACCGCCGCTTTCTTCAGGCTACGTTTCATAAACTTTCCTCCTTCATCCTCTTTTACCTTCGTATACTGATTTTTTTGTTTGCATATACCTTATTATACCAAATGAATTACTGTTCGTCAAAGAATCTCTATTCTATTTTCAGAAATTTGACAGTTTTTCATTCATTTATTATAATAATTTATATATTTTATCTAGCTCCGAGAACTTTAAAATTCCGAAATTTCGGATGCGCTCATATGACGGTTCAGCCATGATGCATTCCGCGAGGTGTTTTCGCTGTTTTTTGCGAAATCCCGAGTTGTGCGGCGCGACGCGATGAAAAGTAAACTCTTCAACACAATCAACGGCGTTTTTTGCCGTTTCTGTGCATCATCTGCTGCAGTTTGACCGAAGGCTGAACTGTAACGCGCTCATCGAGCAGTACATCACTAATCCACAGGAAAGGAACCCTAACCCATGAATGATTCTAAAAGCCAGAAAAACGAAGTTGTCAAAAACCTTTTTGAAAGAAAATCAGTCCGGATATTCGAAGACCGTCCCATTTCACCGGAAGACCGCCTCACAATTCTTCAGGCTGCCTGCCAGGCTCCCACCGCCGGTAACCAGCAGCTCTATACAATCCTTGAGATTACAGAGCCGGCCCTGAAAAAGCGGCTGTCCGTTACCTGTGATAATCAGCCCTTCATAGCCGATGCGCCGTTGGTGCTTCTGTTCTGCGCCGACTGCCAGAAATGGTATGACGCTTACCGTTATGCCGGCTGCACCCCCAGACATCCCTCCGCAGGCGATCTGATGCTTGCTGTCGAGGACAGTTCCCTTGCCGCCCAGAACGCCGTCACTGCCGCCTGGAGCCTCGGCATCGGTTCCTGCTATATCGGAGATATCATGGAACACTGTGAACTCCACCGGGAGCTGTTTCAGCTTCCCCCTTACGTCTTCCCGGCCGTCATGCTGGTACTCGGCTATCCGACTGCCCGGCAGCGTGAAAGAACAAAACCGGCGCGCTGTCCTCTGGACTCCATCGTGATGGAGAATACCTACCGTAAAATGGACCGTGACGCTCTGTATCAGATGTTCTCCCATAAGTCCGGCCAACAGTCCTATGAAGACTGGATGACTGCCTTCTGCAACAGAAAGTATAATTCCGATTTTTCCAGGGAAATGGGACGTTCTGTTAGGGAATATCTGAAAGAGTTTTTGTCTTCTGATCAAACGGAACAATAAGGTGTTCGATCCCGGAATTTCCTTTATTGGTTTTATAGTGTAATTATATCAGACTATTGTTACCTATCTCTAACTTTTTGCTTACATTTTCATTAAATAGAGATTTAGTTAAGCAGGTGAGGACGCCGCCGGTACGGCCAGCGGACGGGGTGGTGGGGTGTGTATATGAGTCTTTCGTCCCGGGGGAGGATTGTTGTGGTTTGGGGCTGCGGGCGAAGATAAAGGCTGCGGAGCACACTCCCGCTCTGTG